>Ga0210388_10000312_pt1 | contig 42014 bp, 37 predicted proteins | sample IncBWC19OmetaG_FD_155485 | JGI IMG/M metagenome (GOLD analysis project Ga0210388, IMG submission 155485) | Forest soil microbial communities from Barre Woods Harvard Forest LTER site, Petersham, Massachusetts, United States - Inc-BW-C-19-O ...
TGCGACTGCTGCGTGAGTTGGGTCGCGGGCTCGCGACCCAACTCACGCAGCAGTCGCACGGCCTTCTCAACCTGCTGAGCGTTCGAGACCGCGAGTTTCCGCGGCTCGATGAAGAGGCTGTCTTCGAGGCCGACGCGCAGGTTTCCCCCCATCAAGGCGGCCTGCGAGGCAATGGTCATCTGATGTTTGCCCACCCCGAGCACCGACCACTGATAGCTGTCTTGCCCGAAGAGGCGATCCGCGGTCTGCTTCATGAACATGAGATTGTCGAGCTCGGGACCGATGCCGCCCATCAAGCCGAAGATCATTTGGATGAAGAACGGCGCCTGCACCAGTCCCTGGTCGACAAAATAGGCGAGATTATAGAGATGGCCGACGTCGTAGCATTCGTGCTCGAACTTCGTTCCTACACCCGACATGGTTTGCAGGATATGAGTGATATCGCGGAAGGTGTTACGAAAGATGTAGTCGTCGGAGTTGGCGACGTAATCCCGTTCCCAATCGTGCTTCCAATGCTCGATGCGCTTGCCCGCCTGAAAGAAGGCGAAATTGATCGACCCCATGTTGAGTGAGCACAACTCCGGCTCGAACCGCACGGCCGCCGCCAGCCGCTCATTGACAGTCATGCGGGTACTGCCACCGGTGGTAATGTTGATGATGGCATCCGTGTGCTCCCGGATATCGGGCAGGAAGCGACCGAAAATCTCAGGGTCGCCCGTCGGTCTGCCGTCTTCAGGGACACGAGCGTGCAGGTGGACAATGGCGGCGCCCGCCCGCCAAGCGGCAATCGACTGAGCGGCGATCTCCTGCGGCGTGATCGGTAATCCCGCCGACATCGTCGGTGTATGTACGGAGCCAGTGACGGCGCAAGTGATGATCACTTTGCTCATGCGGGTACGCTCCGTTGCGACATCAGTATTCCTCCAGGAGTGCGAGCGTGGCCTCGTGAAGGAGCTCACCGGGCCGCGCGTTCGGGTTCCTGATACCCCGCCAGTCCTCCATTTCCCACTCGGCAATCTGGTTCGAGCTCTCCACCACGTACTTCGCGCGCTTGAAGCGACGGGACATGAACTCCTTCAACACCCGCTCGAGCGGTTGGCTTCCGGAGAGCAGCTCGGCAAGCAGTACACCGTCCTCGATCGCCATTGCGGCCCCCTGCGCCAGATGGGGAGTAGAGGCATGCGCGGCATCGCCGATAATGACAACTCGACCCTTGTACCAAGGCTCCGGAAGCAGGAGATTCTCCATCGGTTTGTACACGACACCGGCCGGATCCGTGATCTGTGCTCCCAACTCCGCGATGATGCCCGTAAAGCCCGTCAATCTTGCCCGCATGAGCGTGGCAAGCTGATCGGTCGGCATCCGTGGGTTGCCGGGTTCGGCGGACACCACGAACATGTACATGAGATCGGGGCGCATGGGCGTCAGTCCGACCTTGGTTTGCGGACCGACGTGGATCTCGCCCCAGACCAGGCTCTTGGGCCGAGGCAAGTTGTAGCGCCAGACCGCTTGACCAGTAAATTGAGGCGTCACGACATTGCCGAATACGCGCCGACGTGTGTCCGAGTAGAGTCCGTCGCAGCCGACCACCAGATCGAACGAGTGCGTCGTGCCATCACTCAAGATCACCTCGACTCTATCGCCAAGGTAGACGAGCTACTCTACCCTGGTGCCCAACCGAACTCTGACACCGTGTGCATACGCCGCCTCGCTGAGCACCTTCTGGAAGTCGGGCCGGGTAATGCCATTGTTGGGAGGAAGTTCGGGCGCCGCCGTCGTCCCGTTCGGGGCATCCATCAGGAAGTTCCCGTGCGCGCCGTGGATGCGCCAGCCGGGGAAGGACGCGCCAAGCTCGACGCAGCGTCTCGCAAGACCCAGCCGATTCAGTGCGCGCAGCGTATTGTTGGGCTGAATGATGCCGACACCATAGACACTGAAAGCCGGGTTGATCTCGATGAGATCGACGTCCACGCCGGCTTGCCGCAAGGCGATTCCAGCGGTCAAGCCGCCGATGCCGCCGCCGATGACCAGGACTTTCTTTACCGCGGGCATCAGTGTCCTCCCTTATGAGGGGGTAGAACCTCCACCTCTTCAGTCAGGTATTCGATCGTCCAGCGCGGTGGTTTACGGATGAAAGGCGGGAGATTGTGCGCCCAATGGGCGTACGCGAATAGCGGCTCGGCCCATCGACGGGGGACCCACGCGTCGTCGACACAGTCGGAGTCGGCGCCGTATTCCGCTTCGCCGCCCGCTGGGCAAGGTAAATAGTAGAAGAGCGCCGAATCGACTCGATGACGTCCAAGCCCGAAGTGGGAGGGTTCCCAACCGCGTCGCTCCATGTGATTTGCACCGGCCATGATTTCATCCAGGTCCTCGACCGCGAAGTTGGCGTGGTTGAACCGAAGTTGGCCGTCCATACCGGGCAACGGTGCCGAGGCATTCAGGAGCAGAAAAGTGTGATGGTTGTTGCTGCCGTCCGCGCGCAGGTAATTGCCAAATCCCACTTGCTCGTCGGTGAGCTTGAAACCGAGGCGCTGACGCATGAAAGCCGTGCCACGCTCAAACTCCGGCACCGCAAATACGACATGGGCGATGCCCTTGGGGTAAGCACGCTGGCGCCAGCGCCTGTGCTGGTTGAGTCTGACTGTATGGCCGGGCGCATTACTGGGCTCCGGTGCGCAGATAACCCGCCGCTTTTGGAACACACGCAGCCCCATTGCGAGTCCGAAGTCGGTCAGGAAGTGCACCGTTCCGTCCTGTTCGCGGCGTATATTGCAGTCACGGGAGAGTTCGGACGCGAGTCTCTCGAGTGCGCTCTGATCGTCCACTCCCCAGATCACCTCGCGAACACCGGGCCCCTGCACTGCTGAGCTCGGCAACCCGGGGTCGTCCTGTTGCCGCAAAGTGACGCGGGAGCCTTCGGGCAACGTGAAATTCACCTGCGACGGGCTCGCCCGCTCGAGCGGCAGTCCGAAATCTTCGAAGAAGCGTCGGGAAAGCTGGAGGTCGGCGACGCCGTAGACGAGTGATTGGATGCCAGTAATTGCCACTGTTGGGTTCCCTGTTAGAACTGATACGCGAGGATCGCTCCGAAGGTACGCGGTGGTAGCAGGAAGCCGATCACCGGTGAGCCGACCAGCGTGCTGGCAACGTTCGCAGAGGCCTCTACGGTCTTGTCAGCAATGTTCTTGACGTATGCAGTGACGCGCCATGAGCCGCCGGAAGGCTCGAAGGTAATGAACGCATTCTGCAAGCTGTAGGCCGACTGAGATACGGCGTTCCGGTCGAATGCGGTGAAGTAGACGCGATCCGACCAGTTGCTCTCGCCCCGGAGCGTTATCGTGTTGTCGCGCCAGTGAATGGCATACTCCGCGGCAAGATCGACGGTGTAGTTCGGGGACTGGGCCATTTCATTGCCGCTGAGGTTGAAGGCCGGCTCACCCGTGGACGGATCGATTGTCCTGCCGTCACCGCCCGGACGCGACTGGTCCGCCGTGACGTACTGGGTAAAGCGCGCATGCAGCCATGAAGTATTCAGACTCAGCGTCAGATCGGTCAGGGGCCGCGCCGTCAACTCCTCCTCGATGCCGTAAATTCGGGCGGCGGCCGCGTTCTCGAGGATGACCTGTTCGCCCTGGACCTTGCCCACCTGGAGATCCTTGTAGTTGTAATAGAACCCCGCAGTATTCGAGCGCAGCCGCCCGTCTGCGGTGGTGGTCTTCAAGCCAGCCTCGTAGGCGTCGACTTTTTCAGGTTGCACGGGCGGCCCGGCAGCGCCCAGGTTGTAGGTCCCCGACTTGAAACCCTGAGAGTAGGACGCGTAGACGAGCGTCCGTGGCGCGACATCGTAATCAACACCCACCTTCGGGGTGAACTTGCTGAAATCGGCACTGGCGACGTGAAACGGCGCGAGCGGCAGGTTCGCCGGGGAATAGGGGGTCGTGAAGTCGAAGGCCGATTGGTCGTCGACTTCCTTGCGTTCCCAGCTATAGCGACCGCCGAGGGTGAGCCTCAGGCTGTCGGTGATGCTATAGGTGTCCTGGGCGTAAAAAGCCGCGGCGTCGGTCTTCAAGTGGCCGCCGCCATAGAAACCCTGGACGAGAAAATCAGGACCCCCCACGGCCAGCAGGTTCAACGGGCCGGCCTCGGAGCCCAGGATGGCCTCGTGCAGGTAGAACAGGCCGGAAACGAATTTGTTGTGGTCGGTGTCGACGTTGAGTTGGAACTCCTGGGTGTACTGGTCCGATTGCTCCTGCACCGTCAGCGGGAACAACTCCACCGAGAACGGACTGATCGTGGTATCCACCTGGTATTGCGCGCGCCGATAGGCAGACAGGGACCGAACGGTGGTGCTGTCGGATATAGCGTAGCTGACATCGACACGGCCGCCGTAGAATACGGCGTAATTGCTTGGATCCGTCGGTGTGGCGACATCCCGCAGATTACTCGAAGTAATACCGCCCAGCAGCAAGGCCGTCGGGGTTATCGGGGCGCCTGTGGCTGTCTCGCCGGCCGGCCCCAGGTAATGATACTCATTGGACCGGTCGTTTTCGTGGTAATAGTCCCCGGCGACCAGCACCTTCAGGCGATCGATGGGCTTGAATAGCAGTTGGCCGCGGACGGCCTGCGAGTCCTTGGTGTCGATATCGTCGCCCGTCACGATATTCTCGCCGTAACCGTCATGGTGCTGAATCTGGAACGACAGGCGACCCGATACGGTGTCGGCCAGAGGGCCACTGATGAAGCCCTCGCCGTTAGCGGTCTGGTAATTCCCGACTGTGACGTCCACGCCACCATGGAGCGTATCCGTCGGCTGGTTCGTGATGATGTTGATGGAGCCGCCCGTCGCGTTGCGGCCGTAGAGTGTGCCTTGGGGTCCGCGCAGGATCTCGACCCGATCGACGTCATAGAACGAGGCGAGGGCTCCCGCAGAGCGGGAATAGAACACCCCGTCCTGATTGAAGGCGACGCTGCTCTCGGCGCCCGTGGAGATGTCATCGAGCCCGATGCCGCGGAGCGTGAGCCTCGCCTGACCCACCTGCTCGGAAACGTTCAGACCCGGCGCGACCGCACTGAGCGCTTCCAGGTTCGTCGTGCCTCTCTCCTGCAGACTGTCGCCGCTGATGGCGGTCACCGCCAATGCGGTTTTCTGCACCGACTCCGAGCGTCGCTGAGCTGTCACCAGGACCTCCTGGAGCTGATCCTCGTTTTGTGCCGGTTGCGCCGCTTCAGTCGAGCCGACCGTCTCGGTCGGCGTTTGTGCCGCTGCCGCGCTGGCGAGCGTTACGAGACTCAGCGCGGCCCATGGCCTTTTTTTGATCTTCAAAGCCCCACCCCCTTGCCGGAACTTCTGACGCGCCGACTGTAGACAGGAAGCGTTTATTATCAAAATGATTTGTTTTAATATTTGCTATCCGAATCTTATATACGTCCAACTCCACTGTGAGGCCGGTATGCGCCTGAACCGACTGGACCCCAAGTTGACTGTCTGCCTGGATGCGCTGCTCGCCGAGCGGAACGTGAGTCGCGCGGCGGCGCGTATCTTCGTGAGTCAACCGGCCATGAGTGTTGCGTTGCGCAGGCTGCGCGCTTATTTTGGCGACGACCTGCTGGCGATGATCGGACGGAGCTACCGCCTGACACCTTTCGCCGAGTCACTGCAGAAGCCCGTGCGCGATGTCATGCTACAGATGCAGGCCATCAGCGCGTGGCGTCCCAACTTCGAGCCGCTGAAGTCCGATAGAAAAATCATCATTGAGGCGTCCGATTATCTTTCCACTGTATTTATGGCACGGGTGTTCGAGCGCGCCTATTCGATGGCGCCCGGGATGCGGTTTGACCTGCGGCTACTGAGTCCGGCGTTTTTGGAGGACCTGGATAGCGGTGCGATAGATCTGCTCCTGATTCCCGAGGCGATGTCTTCGAGTGCACATCCCGCCGATATCCTATTTCGCGATACATTTTCATGTGTTGTTTGGACTGGGAATACGTTGATTGGGCGGCGCGTTACACGCAAGCAGTATTTGGAGCTGGGTCACGTCATCAGCGAGTGGGACGGGGGGCGTCTCGAGGCGTTGGACGAGCAATTACTGGCACAGTCGGGATACAAGCGTCGGCGCGAAGTAACCGCGCCGAGTTTTAGTCTGACACCGCAATTCGTCGCAGGCACTCAGCGCATTGCGACCGTACAGACGCGCCTGGCGCTGATGATGGCAAAGCAATGGCCCATTCGCGTACTGCCCTGCCCCATCGAGCTGCCACCGATCGTCGAGACCGTGCAGTGGCACAAATATCAAGAGCGCGATCCGGCAATTGTTTGGTTTCTCGGGGTACTGAAAGCCGTGGCTGGGGATTTGGTGAGGGCACGCTCGTCCAGACGGAGCGAGGCGGCGTAAGCACGTGCTTCCGTCGGTGTCGTGCAGCGGTACAGATGTTTCTCCAAACTTGATAGCACTCCGCCATCCCCGTTGTTCCCCGACCGCCTATCACCATCCGATTTCGCCCTCCGTCTCGACGAACCGGCCGGAAACAGCATCATCTGCGAGCAACGCGAATCGGACTGGCGTCTTCGCCGCTTGGTCCGGAGTTAGGAAACCATTGCCCCCGGTGAGGTCCGTCTTCGCGTATCCCGGACTTACCGAGTTCACGACGTGCGGGGTGCCGCGGAGTTCTTCGCTGAGTTGAACGGTCAGCATGTTGAGCGCTGCCTTTGAGGCGTTGTAGCCCATCAGCTGCGCCGAATAATACGGGGACGACGGATCGCCGTTCAAAGCCAGTGATCCCAAGGAGCTTGACAGATTCACAATCCGGGCCGCCGTCGACTTCCGCAGCAGCGGCAGCATAGCCTGCGTCACCGCCAGGGTCCCGAAAAAGTTGGTGGCGAACACTCGGCGGACCGCTTGCACGGAGGCGCGGCTGGGAACGCCGTCAGTCCGATCCACGATGCCGGCGTTGTTGACGAGAATGTCGAGACGGCCGTGCTCGTCGGAGATCGTTGCGGCAGCAGCGGCTATGCTCGCTTCATCGACGAGATCGAGGTGAACAAACGCCACGGCGAGCCCCTGCGAGTTCAGGTCCGCAACCGCGGCCCTACCGCGTTCGGCATTTCTGGCGCCAATGATGACGCCGACGCCAGCCTGGGCGAGTTGGCGCGCGATCTCCAATCCGATGCCTTTATTTGCTCCGGTGACGAGCCCGATGCGTTTTGAAGTGCTGCCCATACTGAATGTCCCTTATGTTTGACCGTGATAGCGGCAACTGAATGAAGTTGCGATCGAGCTATGGCGTGCACAGGAAATGTGCACCGGTACGCTGGAGGATCGTCTCCATCGCAACACCTGGCGCAATCTCCGTTAGAACGAATGGATGCTGACGATCCGGCCTCCTGAAGACGCAAAGATCCGTGATCAGAACATCGACGGCATTTTTCCCCGTGAGGGGTAGCGAGCATTGCGGCACGAATTTCGGCTTGCCGTCCTTCGACACGTGCTCCATGGTCACCACGACTTTTCGAACACAGGCAACCAGGTCCATGGCACCGCCCATACCCTTGATCGACTTGCCCGGTATCATCCAATTGGCGAGATCGCCATTTTGCGAAACCTCCATCGCACCAAGAATAGTCAGGTCCAGATGCCCGCCGCGTACCATTGCAAAACTGGTGGCCGATCCGAAATAGGCACTGTTCGGCGCCTCGGTAATCGTCTGCTTGCCGGCGTTGATCAGGTCGGCATCTTCCTCGCCCTCGAATGGAAACGGGCCCATGCCGAGCAGTCCATTCTCGCTATGGAAGGTGACGTCAATTTCCGGCGGGAGATGCTCGACCACGAGTGTCGGAATACCGATGCCGAGATTGACATAGAAACCATCTTCTATCTCGCGCGCGGCGCGGGCGGCGATCTGCGAACGTGACCAGGCCACTATGCACCCTCCCTTGCTCTGACCGTACGAAATTCGATCGACTTGTCGTAGGGAGCGCCCGAGATGAGCCGCTTCACATAGATACCAGCGAGATGAACGTGGTCGGGATCGAGTGCACCGGTCGGGACGATATGCTCGACCTCCACCACGCAGATTTTCGCAGCCGTTGCCATCACTTCGTTGAAGTTTCTCGCCGTCTTGCGAAAGATCAGATTGCCGCTCTCATCCGCCTTCCAGGCTTTTACGATGGCCAGATCCGCGAAGATGCCATGTTCCATCAGGTAGGTGACATCCCCGAAGCAGCGCGTCTCTTTTCCCTCCGCGACAACTGTCCCCACGCCGGTTCGCGTATAGAAAGCCGGGATTCCCGCGCCTCCCGCCCGGCAGCGCTCCGCGAGCGTGCCTTGCGGGCAGAATTCCAACTCCAACTCGCCGGAGAAATATTGCCGTTCGAATTCCTTGTTGCCACCGATATACGAGCTGATCATCTTGCGAATCTGGCGCGTGACCAGCAGCTTTCCCAGTCCGACACCGTCGATGCCGGCATTGTTGGATACAAAGGTGAGGTTCCGGACACCGCTTGCGGCGATCGCGTCGATCAGACGTTCCGGTATGCCACAGATGCCAAACCCGCCCGAGCAAATCTGCATGCCGTCGAACAGCAAGCCATCCAGCGCGGCCTCCGCATCTGCATAGATCTTGTTCATCCTGGCGGTTCTTCAGCCTTTGACCTGTTCGAGGATCGACACGCAACTGGCTACCGCGCCGCCGCCCATATTGAAGCAGACACCAAGGGATGGCCTGACGTCGAGGTCCAACTCCGCGCCTTCGCCGCACAGAAGGCGCGACACCATGACATGCATCGACACCCCAGTCGCCCCGACGGGGTGCCCCTTCGCCTTCAGTCCGCCCGATAGATTGATCGGCAGGCATCCCTCGCGGCCTGTCTGCCCTTCCGCAATGATGGCGGGCGCCTGGCCCGGACCGGCCAACCCCATCGCCTCGACTGTCATCAGCTCGGCGATGGTGAAACAGTCATGCACCTCGGCGAAATCGATGTCATCCACGGACACCGATGCCTTTGAATAGGCTTGGGCGAATGCGCGCGCGGGACCCTCGAAACGCTCCAGTCTTTTGGCCGAGAGGGGCAAGACATCGCTGACCAGCTCGGCCGCCCGAAATCCCACGGCGCGGCGAAAGGCCGGCAGCAGATCGCGATGGACAATGACCATTGCCGCGGCGCCGTCGGTGATCAGAGAGCAGTCGGACAGCTTCAGCGGATCGGCGATCAACGGATTCTTGTCAGACACCGAAGCCGCGAACGCGAAGTCGATTTCCCGGTGCATGTGCGCAAGGGGATTGCGCAGGGCCTTGCGGTGATTCTTGACCGCGATCTGCGCCATCGCAATCGTCGGGTCGCCATAGGCGCGCGCATAGGCATTGGCGTAGGCCGCGAAAATTTGGGGAAAGCTCATGCCGCTTTCCTCACGTTGATAGCTTCCGCCTGACAGTGCGCGGGTCACGCCTGCCGTATCAAGGGCCGTCATCTTCTCCGCGCCTACGACCAGCGCCGCACGCACACGCCCGGACTGAATGGCATCGAGCGCGGCATAGGTCGCCGCCGCACCGGACGCGCACGCATTTTCACAACGCGTGGCCGGCTTGTAGCGCAGCTTCGGATCGGCCCCCAAGATCATCGACGAGCAGAAGCCGTCCGGAACCAGGCCTGAGTTGAAATGCCCCAGCCAGACGGCATCGATGTCGGCCGGATCAATGGCGGCATCGGCAATGGCCTCCCGGGCCGCCGCGAGGATCATGTCCTCCAGCGAAAGAGCATCCTGCTTGCCGAACTTGGTATGACCCCAGCCAACGATAAACGCGTCGTTCACTGAATTCCCCTTCCGCTCGAAGACCGGTCATCGGCGGGTAAACCGCCGCGTCGACCTCATGCTCGCACTCCAAGCGGTACAATGTGGATTTACTTGATTGCACGTTCAATCTATGATCGCATATGCAGGTCCCGTCAGCAATGGTGGAGCCGGAAGAGGCTGCCCGCCTCCCCTTCGAATATACTAACGGCCGGGGTTATGAGGTCACCCTACGCCGGAGAATGCGGCGTCGGCATGCTCACCACACTAACACCGTCTGAGACGGGGGGCGCAGTCGCAAGGTTGATTGGCGACGACAGCACCGCGATGATGGGTCCAGCAAGATTACACAGCAATGAAGATAAAAAAGAAGGAAGCAGAAATGGCCGTTGCGGGGTGTAGCGACTCGAAGATGCAGGAGCGCTGCAAGACTTATGCGAGGAATCGGTAGATGGCCCGAAAAGTCGTTCCTCGAGCCGACGGAGACCTGACACGCAACAAGATACTCGACGTGGCGGAGAAACTCTTCGCTGCGGACGGATTTGATGGCGTTTCGATGCGTCAAGTCGGCTCCGAAGCCGAGGTGCCGTTCGCCCTGGTCACCTATCATTTTGAGTCCAAGCTGGGCCTTTACAAGGCGGTGTTCGCCCGGCGCACCACGCTGTTGACGACGGAGCGCATTGATCGCCTGCGGGCCATTCGTCTGGGCCGCAGCGCCAAACGGAACTTCGTTGAAATCGCGCGCTCATTGGTCGAGCCGCTCATACAGGTCAATGCTTCGGAAGAGGGGCGGACATTCTCGCGACTGCTGGCCCGCGAGATAAACGATCCGAGCGGACGCGGCATCATGCAGCAATATTTCGATCCAGTCGCCAAGGTCACCGTCGAGATCCTCCGGAAGGCGGCGCCGCAGGCCCCCCCGACGAGGGTCTATTGGGCCTACCAGTTCGCGGTCGGTGCGCTTGCGAACGCCAATATGGGGACCGGGCGGATCGAGCGGATTTCCGGTGGCCTGTGCGATTCCCGAAATTATCTTGAACTGATCGAAGAGCTGACCCACTTCATCGCGGCAGGCTTCCAGGGTTTGCTCACAGAATCCCGGGATGCCTGATCCTCGGACGCTGGGCATGCGATGGGATCCGGGTGCGGTCGAGCGGCTGTTATCGAGCTACCACCCGATTGCGGAGGACGCCGATTCCCTCCACCTCGAGTTCGACGACGTCGCCGATCGACAGCCGCCGGTCGAGCTCGAAGCCACATCCCCCCAACACTGTGCCGGAACCGATGATTTCACCCGCTGCAAGACTACGATCCACGCTCAGCTGCGCCACGGCGTCCTCAAACGTGTGATACATGCTGCCGGTGGTTCCGGAAGACCAGGTCTCGCCGTTAACGCGCGCCGTCATGCGCAGCGCGTAGGGGTCCTCGAATTCGTCAAGCGTAGCGATACAAGGCCCGACGCTGTTCGCGAAATCCTTGCCGGCCCCGGGCCCGAGGCCGGCCTCCATGAACGGAAATTGAAGGTCACGCGCCGACCAGTCATTGAAGATGGTCAGCCCGAAGATGTGTTCGGCGGCGGTTTCGCGCGCGATATCCTTAGCCGCTCGCCCAATGACGCAGGCCCATTCCAGCTCATAATCGATCCATTGCGAACGGGTCGGCCATGGAACGTCTGCATCGGTACCAAACACATGCACGTTGTCGGCATTGTAGTAAATGATCTGCTGTTTGAACTGTGGGCTCATCGTCTTGCCCAGTTTGCGCAGCGCGACCTCCATATGCTCCAGGAACAGGCTGGCATCCCGCAAGCGGACCGGACGCGGCAGCGGCGCGGCCAGTCTGGGCGCGTCCATCACGCTTTCGCCGGGGCAGGCTTCGATCACTGCACGGGCGGTATCCCAGGCGTGCTCGCCCGCCTCTATCAGTGCCTGCATGGCGTTAGGCAGGCTACGGCCGAGCCGACCAGCGGCATCGGCAAGGTCGAGCACGCCGCTGGGGACGATCGCACCGAGCCGATGGCCTTCAGCACTATGGAACGTAACCAGCTTCATACAAGCTGCTCAGTGCGCGTGGCCGCAGCCGGCCTGATGCATCCCGCGGCTACACAACTGCCTGACTCGCGCATGGCGGCTGAGTGCGGCGAAGATCTGAGTCACGCCCACGATGGTTTCGGTGCTGCCGAATTGCCGATAGAGGTAGTTCACCGTGCCGACCATGCGCTCCGGTGAAATCCATTCGTCATAGGGCGGCGCGAGCACCAGGTCGAGTGCCGCCTCCTCGACCGATAAACCCGCGTCGAAGCGCTTCCGAACCTCCTCGCGAATCATGACCAGATAGTTACGGAAGGTCTTCACACCCCGTTTGTCGGTGACCGGTCCATGCCCCGACACGACCGTGTCAATATCCAGCGAGAGCATCTTGTCGCAAGCCGCGATCCAACCCTCGAGCGATCCGTCCCAAATGGCCGGATGCACGCCGAGGAACAGGAGGTCCCCGGTGAAAACCACGCGGTCCTGCACCGAATGGACCAGCGTGTCGCCTGCAGTATGCGCCGGACCGACGTTGTAGAGCCGAACTTCCTTGTCGCCCACCTTGATACTGGTCTCGCGATCATACGTCTCGGTCGGCGGGGTCAGAACAATGTTGCTGAAATCGAACAGATGCGGCCCCATCTTCTCGGCGATGTAGCGCTCGCCCTCGCTCGTGCCAGTGGTCACCATCTTGTGCATCAGCTGGGGCGTGATCTTGAAAAATTCGTCCGCCGTCGCCTTGGACGCGACGATGCGTGCGCCCTTGACGAGTTGGTTCCCGAAGGTATGGTCGCCGTCCGCATGCGAGTTGACCAGGATGTCGATCCGCCGCGACGCGGGGACCGCAGCCCGCATCGTCTCGAGCATTTCAGCAGTCAGCTTCAGATCATAAAGCGTATCGACCAGCAGGGATTGATCGCCATCCGATATCAGGCCGGCATTGCTCCTCCCCCATATGCCGTCCGGCTGGACATAGGCGTAAGTACTGCCGCCGACCGGGTACAGTCCCTTGGCGAACGTTCTAGGGATCATCTAGCTCTCCTGCACGCGGGGGCTCCCCCAACTGGGTCTTAGTTATAGACGAGATTGCACGTACAATCAACTTTAGGTCGACGAGGCAAGGCTGCGTCGGATCGCCTGGGTGAAATTCGTCGGCTCCCTGCCCAAAAGCATACGCAGGACGTTGGCGTTGCCAACCAGTCCATACTTGTCATAGTGAGCGCACATCAGAGACAGTTCGCGCACCTGGTCCGCAGTGTAGCCGCGGGTATTCGCCAGGCGTTCGCCAACCGCCTCGAGAGGTTGGACGCACGTCACGATAGTGCGCCCTAACACCTCGCCGAGACGTTCACCCATTGCGAGAAAGTCGAGCCGCTCCGATCCCGCAAGCTCGTATGTCGCGTACGCGTGTCCGTCGGTCGTATGCATGATGGCAACGACCTCGGCCAGATCCTGACCATCTACGGGAGTGAAAGGACGCGACGGATCAAAGGCGGGACTGAGCACTCCGGCCGCCTGGTCAAAAAAAGCAAGCACGGTTTGCGTGTACATCGCAGGTTGCAGCACCGTCCACGACAGGTTCGAGTGCCGCAGACTCAATTCCACCCTGGCCTTGCGTAGGTGATGCGGCATGTCCGGTGTCGCAGCATGCAGCACCGAGTGGTAAACCAAGCGCGAGATGCCGGCACGCTCGGCCGCAGCAATCAAATTCCGCGCAAATTGCTCTTCGAGCGGATTAAAGGACGGGGGGATATAGTGAATCGAGTCCGCGCCTTTGATTGCAGACGCCAGAGATTCGACATCCTCCAGGTTACCTGCCCGGACCTCCACCGAAGTGCTGAACATGTCCGCCGGTGCCTTCTTTCTGCCGATGGCGCGAACGCGCACTCCCCTCGTCTGGAGCACGGGGACCAACTGGCGTCCGGTAACGCCAAAGGCGCCGATAACTGCAACGGTGGGGCCGACGGTGGCTGACATGCACGTTTCCTTGACTCCTCCGACCCGGGCGATGATAACATTGGTTGTCCGTACAGCCAATCTATGGATTTAAGGCGCCTTGCCACGTGCGGGTGCTAGGCGCACCGTAAAGGGGGAGTGAGATGTATCCTGTGGAAGCCCCGGCCGCGTATCCCCGCTCACAATGGTACGTTGCAGGATATGGCGAAGAATTCACCTCAAAAGTGTTTGGCCGCCGCATTCTGGGCGACCGGATAATCTTCTTCAGATCTGCGGATGGCGCACCGGTCGCGCTGTCCGGCCGCTGCGTTCACCGCTACATGCCATTGGAAAACGCGGAGCTCAAGAATGATTGGGTGGTCTGTCCCTATCATGGCTATTCATATGACAAGATGGGGCAATGCCAGGCAATTCCGACAGGAGGTCCGATCTCCAAGCACGCACGGCTCCGTCGTTACCCGGTGGTTGAGCGAGGTCCTCTGGTCTGGATCTGGATGGGGGATCCGGATAAACCCCAGCTAGAGCGTCTCCCAAATCCAGTCGAAATCGGTCTCGGAGACGGGCAGTCGGATTGGTGTGTCGTCATCGCCAAAACCTTTCCGCTGCAGGCTCGTGCGGGGCTCCTGGTCGACAACCTCTTTGATCTTTCCCATTTGGCGTTTATCCATTCACGGAGCCTGGCGGGCGCAGGCTCGCTCGTTATGCTGCCGCCTACGATCGAAACGGTTGACGGACGGCTGCGTGTCAGTCGGGTTATTCCCAAGATGGAGTTTGAACCCGGGTCGGGTCTCGACCGTACGATTCCTGTCGCCAGGAAGCATGGTGCGGTTTACTGTCTCCTTCATACCGAAATGTACAATCCCTGCCTCATCCCCTCCACCGGCCCCTGGGTTTACTCACTGACTGCCGACGGTCAGCCGGACAAACTCATCGCCAGCCTGAATTTCGTCCACATCGTCACGCCGGAAACCGATCGTTCGACACATTACTTCGGCGTGGTGACACGCAATTACGAAATAGACAATGAAGCGCTTTCGCAAATCCAGAGGGCTCAAACCGATACGGTCCGAGCCGAGGATGTTGCATGCCTGGAGGCGATCGAGCGGACGATCGATGGTGATGAATCGTCCCGACGAGAGATTTCCACCAAAGTAGACGAGGGCTCTATCGCAGCGCGGAGGATGTTGAGAAAGCTGATCAAATCTGAGCTGGAGGCCGCTTAGCGGCAAGGGAGACCAAAGATATGTCCAAGGCGCGTCACATTCATTTGGTGGGAAGCATGAACCTACCCAGCGCGATCGAGGCCATGACGACGGCCTCGGACATCATGGGAAACGGCCTGCTGCGGCTACCTGACGGCGAGCCGGGCCCGCGCCGAGGGTGGATCTACTATCAGCGGCCGATGTTCACCCATAATAGATTTCTGGACGCCCCGGAGCAGTTCAAGCAGGACCCCACGTTGCATACAATTGCGCCGCGCGTCGTGCGCAAAGGAGTGCGTCCGGAAGAGATCGAGTTTCCTGAGCTCGGCTACGCGCGGGAAGCACGCACGTCCTTCGCATGGTTTCAACAGGCTAAGGCCGCTGGCCGGATACCTGAGCACCTGCGCTTTCAGGTTTCGCTGCCGACGCCTTACGCCTGCCTGATCAGTACAGTGTTGCCGGAAGCGCTCGTCCATGTGGAACCGCCTTACGAAGCGGCGATGTTGCGAGAGGTGGCGCAAATTTGCGCGGATATTCCGCATTCCGAACTGGCCATCCAGTGGGATATCTGCCTGGAGATGGTGCTCTTTGACGGACGCAGCAACCTGCCTTGGCCGTTCGATCTGACGGAACACAGCGAAAGGCTACGGCGTCTGACGGGTGCGATACCGGATACGGTTCACCATGGTGTCCACCTGTGTTATGGCGACTATGACGGCAAGCACGTCATTCAGCCAGAAGACGCAACGAAGCTCACGCAGTTCGCCAATCTGATTACCAGGTTGAGCCCGCGGCCCCTGCAATGGATTCACATGCCCGTGCCAATCGACCGCACAGACGAGGCCTACTTTGCACCCTTCGCAAAGTTGTCCCTCCATGCGCAGACTGAGGTATTCCTTGGCTTGATCCACCACGCCGACGGGATTGAAGGCGCCGAAGCCAGGATTCGCAGTGCTGAAAAATACCTACCGAATTTTGGAATCTCGACCGAGTGCGGCGTAGGACGAATGCATTCTACGAGCGAAATCCATGAGTTATTCAATATACACAAGAAGACATCTGGGTTGACGTAGCAGATCTAGCAGACCCCTGACCTGACACCGCGGGATGCCGATGGAGGACATGCCGCTGACCGAGTACGCATCGGCCTACGGGCTCGACGTCAAGGATCTCCACAACGGCAAGGCTCGGCTGGTGAAGAAAGGTATTGCCAAGTTGGATTGATTCCATCGGCAGGACCGTGGACGCTCGTCCTCATAAAGAAGCCGATTAGACAGCTCGATTGATTGATCGCGCGGCCCAACTCCGGTAAGACTACAACTGAACCATGCCTGAGTGGGTACGAGATTTTGGCGAGGGCTGGTTATGCCGTATTCCTGACTGCCAACTCCTTCGTCTCCACTCATCGGGACGTCTCCGCTAAAGCGTTTCCGTCCGATCGCGAATGGCTGGATTTGCATGACTGAATATACGATCGCTGTTTTAGGCGCTGCTGGTCGCACCGGCCGTCCTTTGGTCCGCGCTCTCAAGAAGCGCGGTGCACGCGTCCTTGCCATCAGTCGGCGCGCGGGGCAGCCGAATCTGTTCTTCGAGCAGGTGGAGGCACGTTTCGGCGATCTGCAAAGCGTCGAATCTCTGGAGATCGCGTTCAGAGGCGCGAACGCTATCCACTACATTCCACCCTCGCTCGAGCCACGCGACCCGGAATTCGCGCGCAACATCATTGCGGCGGCCCGGCGGGCCGGCGTCTCGCGCGTTGTTTATCATTCTGTCCTGCATCCATACACGCCTGAAATGCCCCATCACGTCCGCAAGGCCGGCGTCGAGTTGCAACTCCGTCACTCACCGCTGTCCTGGACGGTGATCCAGCCTGCCATGTACGCGCAAACCGTGTTCCGCTTCTTCGACGTAACAACTGGACTGCTGACACCACCTTTCGACACGACCCGCCCCTTCACACCGATCCACGAGGAGGATCTGGCCGAAGCTGCTGCGATCATACACACGACGGAGGGGCATGCCTTCGCTACCTACGAACTGGCCGGCCCGGAGTTGCTGGACTCCAATGCGATGGGCGATCGGCTGAGCAGTGTTCTAGGACGCCCTATCACCACCCGGAAGGTCGCCGCCGATCCCTCTCGTCTTGCGGCGACGCTGGGGTTAGACGCGGATCAGGTGCGCGAACGATGCCTCATGTTCGACTACTACGACCGCTACGGGCTGATCGGCAATGGCAAGGTGCTGCGTATGATCCTCGGCCGGGAGCCTGCGGATTTCGCCGAGGCCGCACGTCATAGCCTCGCCGTTTCGCCGGCTAGTTCAAACAGCCGCTAACGATGTCGACCCAGAAGCAGCGCGATAGCGACCGCAACAACAGCAAGGATGACGTGGACGTCCATGCCGCGATCCGCACGTTCGTCGATACGACATCGTTCGAGCTGGCGGCGGGCGATCTAAAAGGCCTTGAATCGGCCAAACCATCGTTGCCGGTCGGAACTCCCATTTCGATCAGTTGGCTTCCGAATGGCAACCATGATGCGCGCATCGCTACGGCTCGCGCATTGACCGATTCGGGGTTGGTGGCGGTACCGCATATTGCTGCACGGCGCATTTCAAGCTCAGTGGAGCTTGATCGGCTACTGGCGCGGCTGGCCGATGAGGCAGGGGTGCATCGGGGGTTCCTCGTTGCTGGCGACATGGGGAACGCTCAAGGCACTTTTAGCAGCAGCCGGCAGCTGCTGGAAACCGGATTGTTCCAGCGTAGGGGATTCAAGAGAATCGGCATCGCGGGCTACCCCGAAGGTCACCCTCGGATTGAAAGTGAGCTGTTGCAGACGGAACTGTATTCGAAGCTCGTTACCATCCGGAACGCCGGAATGGAATCAGAGATCGTCATGCAATTCTGCTTCGAGGCAGCGCCGATCCGTCAGTGGCTTGGAGCCCTTCGCCAGGATTTCCCCAGTGTTCCAGTGCGCATCGGCTTGGCTGGTCCGGCCACTATTCGAACGCTGATTCGATTTGCGAAGATCTGCGGCTTGGGCGCATCAGCCCGCACCATTTTCAGCCACGGGGCATCGATAGCGCGACTTCTGAACGAAGCGGGACCTGACCCGATCATCCGGGATCTCATGTCCGATCCGGATCTCCACGGATCCCAAACCATGCTTCATCTTTTCCCTTTTGGGGGGCTCGGGCGGACTTCGCGCTGGGTCGCCGCAGTCAGGAGTGGCAATTTCAGCTTGTCCGGCAGCGAGATTGGCTTCCGGGTCGGGTAGTGGGTAATCAACATCCAGCCCGGCTTTCTGACCGGAAATAGTTTGACGGATACGCAAATCGATGTCCTGGGCATCGAAAAAACACCAATGCGAGTGAGGCGAGGCTAAATGACCAGGGAAAATGCACGGTCCCTACAAGACTTGATCGACTCGGTTCCCGACCTGATCAACTATTTTCGGAACGAAACCCTGTCGCCGCACGTCGTCAATCGCGCCGGAATAAGCCCTGTACCGCTCGAGTTTACCAACTGGCGCGACGAGCAGCGTGCTTGGCGCGAGTCTGTGTTGCTCCTGGATCTTTCGCATCACATGCCGGAGACCTTCATCAACGGTCCCGATGCTGTTAGCTTGCTGAGCAGCCTCGGCATCAACAGCTTTGAAAACTTCGAGCCTTTACGAGCCAAGCAGTATTTATGTTGCGGTCACGACGGCCGCGTCATTGGTGAGTGCCTGATGGAACATCACGCGGATGGCAGCTTTGAGCTGATCAGCGGAATGCACGTGCAAAACTGGGTGCAGTACAACGCGGAGGTCGGAAAGTACGACGTCGAACTGGTCCGCGATCACCCGACGGCACAGAATCCGGCCGGGCGGAAGAATTTCCGCTTTCAGCTCGAGGGACCCTCCGCCGAGTTGGTGCTGACCGACGCATCAGAAACCGCCATTCCCGATATCGCCTTTTTTCGGCTTGGTTACTGCAAGGTCGCAGGCTGCGATGTCCTCTTGCTGCGTCACGGAGTGGCCGGCCACAAGGGTGTCGAACTGTCGGGTCCCACCGCGGACGGGCCAAAGGTTCGCGACGCCCTGCTCGCTGCCGGCGAAAAATATGGTCTCAAGCGGGGCGGCCACAAGGCCCTCTTCAGTGCACTTGGCGAGGTGGGATGGGTGGGCTATCCAACGCCGGCGATCTACTCGGATCCAAGATTGGCCGAATATCGCAAGTGGCTACCCGCGGATAGTTGGGAGGCGCAGACCCAATTTGGCGGTAGCTTCCGATCTGCGAACATTGAGGACTATTACGTTACACCCTGGGATTTGGGCTTGCAGCGCCTGCTGAAGTTCGATCACGACTTTATCGGCCGCGAGGCCCTACAGGAACTGGCGGCGCGGGACGATCACCGCAAGAAGGTAACGCTGGTCTGGGACAAGGAAGACGTCCTGAAACTTTTTGCGTCGACCCTCGAACCAGGCACCCCCTACAAGTACCCGGACCTCCCAAAATCGTCCTACGGCTGGCAGCACAATGACGAAATCCGCAATTTATCCGGAGACCCTGTCGGGGTCTCCGTTTTCACGGGCTACACGGTGAACGAGTCCAAATTCCTCTCAGTCGCCTTCGTCCACCCCGATTACGCCACGCCGGGTACGGAGGTGCTGCATGTCTGGGGCGAACCCGATGGCAGATCCCACCTGCCCAGTGTCGAGAAGCACCGGCAAACCACGATCCGCGCAACTGTTGCTCCGACGCCCTATGCGACATCGGTTCGAGCGCTGAAGAATGCGGATCTGGTCAAGCGCGCCCCCTGAAGATGAACCAACGACGTGATGTCCGATTCCTGCAAATCGACATCACTGGTTTCTCAAACTCCGGTCAGGCTCGAGATCCGTAGCGTTTCGCAACAGGCTCACCGAGATGTTCAAGCGCCTTCTTACGGTGGCCACCAATACGTACACCGACACGGCCATCCGGATTTGGGTCTTCAACGAAACACCGGGGCGAAATCCAAGACGCCGCGAGCCACGATGTAGAAAGCCCCAGGCTCCGGCTCGAGTTGGTCGAGCACGTTGACTCAGTGCATTTTGCCGTCGCTGCCCCCTTCCGATTGTGGACGTTCGTCCACACAAAGAATTAGTAAAAAAATCGCGATTGATTGATCGTACAGTAAAACTCCAGTAGCGGAAAGACAGATGGCGCAGTGTCCACCGGACGATGACTGAGGTTTGGGAACACGAACGCTTGCGATAAAACATATTCGGGGGGGAATTACGATGAAACGATGGGGCTTAGTCGCCGCGTCACTATTAGCTGGTTCGGCGCTATCAAGTTACGCGCGCGCGCAATCGGATCCGGGAGCCGCTCCGGCGCCGGGAGAAACATCCGCCGGGAGCGCTCCTGAAAGTCTCGAAGAGGTCGCAGTGTATGCGGCCCGTCATGGTTCCGGCGAATCCGCCCAGAACGTGCCCATGGCGGTCACTGCGCTCAATACAAATCTGCTGCAAGCCGCCAACACGGTCAATATTACAGACATTGGCGCGCTGATGCCGAACGTGCAAACGCCCACGGTAGCGACGTTTCCCGGTTTTCCCAATTTCTCGATCCGCGGTGTCGGCGTAAGCTCGTCACTTCCGTCGGTCGATCCTGCCGTCAATATTCTACAAGACGGAATGGTAATTGCTTTCCAGGGCGGTGCGTTGCCGAGCACATTTGACCTGGAATCGGTTGAAGTTCTGCGTGGTCCACAGGGTGTGCTGTTTGGTCGGAACGCAACCGGAGGAGCTATCTCTTTTCGCACCCGTAGACCGGGAGACTCTTTCCAGGTTCTGGCCGATGTGGATTACGGCAATTTTAACACCGCCGACGTGAGCGCCAGCGTGGAGGGCCCAATAGGAACGCCTGACGTGTTAGGTAAGGTGGCGGTAATCTACCGGCACAGCGACGGTCTTTTCACCAACACAAACGACGGCATTTTCGTGCCGGCTCCGGGTAACCCGACGGGCGCGCCGATACTCCATGGAACCGGGCAGGTCGGCGGAGTAGATGAGATTACGCTCAAACCGACCTTCGAGTTTAATCTTGGGGATTCAAACACGCTGACTCTCTTTACTCAGTACGAGCGCTACAACGACGGCGCTTCCTACCCGCGCATTTACGTACCGCCCAACGTCGCCAGCACACCTCTCCAAACCGTGTACGGGTTCACGCCGACGGCGACGGGATATAGTACAAACATCACTAACGATGGATACGAACACCTGGATGAAAAACATGTAATTGGCGAGTTGGTGAGCCACTTTGGTGCCGCCCAACTCACAACAACTGCGGCGTGGCGCCACGTCGTCTTTGATACCACCGTTAACTTCGACGGCACACCTTTTGCGCTGTACTTTTTACCAGATAATCATGAAACCAGCGGCGAGTATAGCTTTGAGACGCGCCTCAACGTGCCGGTCATTGCCAAACGCCTCGACCTTACGGCCGGGCTTTTCTACATGGACTACACAATGAACGTCACAGAGCAGAGGGCTATACTCAGCGCCACTGCTGCTGCTCCATTCGCCGCCACCTTTGCGCGTCAAGTGTCCTCTCAAACTGACAATGCGGTCGCTGGTTACGCCAATTTCGACTGGCATGTCATTGATAACCTCACCATTTCCGCCGGCGGCCGTTACAGCAGCGAAGCAAAGGACTTCACGGGGACGCCAGTTTCCAACTGCATCGGGCAGAGCTTCAGCAACTGTCCTCTGACCTTTTCTGCGCTAAACAAGCGCTGGAACAACTTCTCACCGCGCGCGGTTGTCGATTACCAGGCAACCGATAGCGTACTTGCATACGCCAGCTATACGGAGGGCTTTCGCAGCGGCAACTTCAACGACAGAGCGACCACGGCGGACGCCTTCGGGCCCGCCAATCCAGAGACCGTCGACTCGTACGAGGTCGGCATGAAGTCCGATCTGCTCGGCAAAACCCTACGGGTCGACCTGGATGGGTTCTACGAAAAATATCAAAACATCCAGCAGGTGCTGACCCTACAGATCCCGGGCGCAGCGCCGATTCAGACTATTCTCAATGCGGCGACCGCTACGATTAAGGGAATCGAAGCCGAGTTGACCGAGCGGCCAATTCCTGCGCTTCGGTTTGAGGAAAACTTTGGCTACACGGATCCCAGATTTACGGCTTTCAACGTACCGGTGCCGGGCGTTGCAAACCCAACTTCGCTGCAGTTCTCGCGCATACCAAAGTATAATACGGAAGTCGCCGCAAACTACACCCGGAAACTGGCGACGCTACCGGGCGATTTTCAGGGCCGTGTTGGGTATAGCTGGCGCTCCGGATTTTTCACCGACCTCCCGAATACTCCACAACTCAGACAGAGCAGTTATGGGTTACTGGACGCTAATCTGAGCTATGTTACGGATAAGTGGACCGTTGGTCTATTCGGGCGGAATCTTGGCAACACTGATTATGCCGACATAAAAGGACACAATTTCGCCTATGTAGAATGGGGCGGCCAGCCGAGAACCTTTGGCATCCGGTTTACTACGAAACTATTTTGAGGACTGTCTTGGGTAGGTGGCGCTCGGGTTTTTACACAGACCCAGCGATACTCCTGACCTCGAGCAGAGCAGCGTAAGCTGGCTGACCCGGCGGGAAAACCCGCCGGCGCGACCGGCAAACGCGCCTGTATGACGCCCTCAGCTCATCATCTGCCAGCAGCGCTACCCCCGCTCCACCTCGCGCCCGACTCCCCGAAAGACGCGGGCCTCAAATTCTCGAGGCTACCGGTTATAATCCAGTCTGATCGCAAACGCTCGGGGGGGTGTCCTCAAATGAAGGCGTTAGTCCAACGTCAAACATCCAAGACTGAGAGCTTGTGCCGGCTGGAGCAAAGCGCCCTCACACTGTTTTCCAGCAGGGGTTATGACGGAACATCCTTACGGGATATCGCAGTGGCTGCGGGTGTGCCGTTGAGTCTGATTGACAGGCACTTCGGACACAAAATTCAGTTGTTCCAGGAAATCCAGTCGAAGATATGGCACTCACTTGACAAGGAGGGTGCTGAGCTCTTGACCAAAGCCAGGAGCGCAGGGAAATGCGGCCTCGACGAAATCATCCGGTCTTTTGCCAAGCCCGTCGTGTCGCTCGCCTTCAAATCCCCGGATGGACGCGCCACCATCCGATTGATACGCGAATCCAGAGCGTTCATGATCCATCGCCATCTGCCTCATAGCTCCCAACGGAACGCAGTCCGCCAACTCTGGATCGATGAGTTCATCACGGCACGGCCCACGCTCACCCGCTCCCACGCCGTATGGGGTTACTCGTTTATCGTCGACACAGTCTATTCGAGCCAATTGCTGGACGATTGGCTAAATGATCTTATGCCCGCCTCCCCTGGTCTCTCCGTCGACGAAGTAACGGATACGATCGTGGCGTTTTGCACTGCCGGACTCGACGCCCTTGCACGTCTGGGGCCGCTTGGAGACACGAAAGCGGGCTAGGCTGCTCGGAAAAAACGTCGGCGTTAGCTTGTGTCGCTCTCGGACATCGAGAAACGGCGCCAGGCGACGAACAGGAAGAGAAAGGCGAAAGGGAGCACGGTCGCGCTCGTGAGCGCGAGCGAGTCGTTGACGCGCAGTTCGTCGACGAGCACATAGTCCGTGTAGAATGCCGTCAGCGCGGGACCGCCGGCTACGCCGATGAGGCTGGTCACGAGTAGATAGACCGCCGAGACCTGTCCCCTGAAGTGTGGCGGTGTGAGCAGTTGGACTGCGGCGATGGCTGATCCCAGCGACAGCGGCCCAAGGAAGAAGCAAGCCGCCAGCAACGCGATGGTCGCCGAGCCGGTATGAACGAAGGCGAGGCCGCTGAGGCATGGCAAGAGCATCGCCGTCTCCGCGATACCGACGATTACCGGTCCCGCAAGGCGCCCGCTCCTAACGAGCCGGTCCGCAATAGTCCCTCCGATCAATGCGCCCACAGGGCAGAGCAACAGCGCACATAAACCCAACGCATGGCCAACCTGAGGCGGTGTCCACCCATAGGTGCGCACCAGCAGCGCCGGCGACCAAGCGAGGAAAGCGTAGACGTTCAACAGTATCAGCGAATAGCCAAGGAACAGCGGCGCGATCAGCGAGGCGCGGGCCTTCAGGAACCGTCCGGTCTCGGCAATCGTCAGTGATTGCGCACTGTGCCGGCGCGCGGGCTCCCGAAAGAAGAATACGAGAAAGCAGATCGGGAGTCCCAGGGTGCCTAACATGATGAATAGCAGCCGCCATCCCGACCAGTTCAACCCCGAGACGGCCGCGATCGTCTCAGCGATCTCAGTAACGCGGCCGCCGAGCAGGAACGCGCTGCCGACGCCCAACCAGGCGCCCATCGAGAAGATGGAGAGCGCCGTCGAAAGTTTGTCCGGCGGATAGGTATCGGCGAGCAGAGAGTAGGCGGCCGGTTGCAGGCTCGCCTCGCCCACGCCCACACCGATACGCGCCAGGAAGAGTTCACCGAAGTTGCGCGGCAAACCGCAGGCTGCGGTCATCATACTCCACAGTCCTATTCCCCCGAGTATGATCCGCTTTCTTTTATGGCGATCAACGAGGCGTCCGAACGGCAGACCGAGCAACATGTAAAGCAGGGCAAAGGCAAGCCCCTGCAAAAGGCCGATCTGCAGATCCGTGAGCGACAACTCGCGCTTCACCGGAACCACGAGCAGTGAGAGGATCTGCCGGTCGACGAAGCTCAGGGCGTAGGCCGCAGTAAGGACGAACAACAAATAGCCCCGCGATATGGCCAACATGCCTGAGCACTGCGCGCTCAATGCGGACCGCAGGGTGTCGACGGCGCCCGCGGCGCCTTCGCACCGCGCCGCCTACGGGCGCGCTCAGCATAGTGAGCCATCTTTGTGATCAAGGCCGGGAAGTTAAATACCGGCTTCTCGCCCTGGAATTCGGCGTAAAGGTGCATCAAGTTGACGACGATTCTCTCCGAGCCGCCCCAGTCCTCGAATTCATCCAAGGCGACGTCCTGTATCGCCTCTTCGATCGGCATGCCGGCATCGAAGCGTTTGCGAGCCTCGGCCTGAATAAAAACCAGGTATTCCCTCATCTTGCGAACGCCGGACTTGTCCGTTACCGGTCCATGACCGGGCACAACCGTCTCGATATCCATCGACAATATGCGATCGAGCGCGCCGATCCAGTTGGATGCCGGTCCTGACCAGAGGACCGGCGTGTTCGTGTAGAAGAGAATGTCACCCGTGAATACAGTCCGCTCGGAAGGAACAACCGCGATCATGTCACCGTCGGTGTGTGCCGGACCGACTTTCAACAGTTCGACCGTCTTGTTACCAACAGTTACAGTAAGACTTTGCTCAACCAGTTCGGTCGGCAATTTAGGTTCGATGCCGACGAAGTCGAACGGTGGCCCATAAAGCTTTAAGATGAAGTCGCCGACGATCCCTTGCGGTCGGTTATCGAGCAACCTCTGAAACATGGTAGGACCACGCTCGGCAATGCCCGTTTTGCATTCGGGTGTGGCGAGGATTCGCGCATGCTCCATCAGGCGGTTTCCGAACGTGTGGTCGCCGTCACTGTGTGTGTTCACAAGTGTACCGATGTCGCGGGGAGCGAGACCCGTCGCTTTACGATAGGACTCCAACATTGTGTGAGTGAGGCGTTCGTCGCGCAAAGTATCGACCAGCAGCGCCTCTCCTGCGTCGACAATGAGACCGGAATTGCTCCACCCCCAACCGCTGCCCTGATTGCAGTCTTGCAGGTAGCACAGGCAACCGTTACCGAAATCTCGAACACCGTCCGCCATAAAATACTCCTCCAAGGTTGCCTCTTCACTTTCTCATTTCATCAGCCGATCAGAAGTCCCTCCGAAGAGGGCCTATGCATTTCAGGAGGTTGTCCCACTGAGCTACGCATCCAGGGCGCGCGCCGTCTCGCGCAGAGCCGCCTTCCTTACCTTCCCGGTCGATGTTTTCGGGATCGCACCGAATGAGAAGACTTTCGGAATTTTGAAACCGGCGAGATGGGAGCGACAGAACTCTTGCAACTCCGCCGCACCGACTCGATACCCGTCACGGAGTTCGATGAAAGCGCACGGCACCTCTCCCCAGCGCGCATCGGGTTTGGCGACAACGGCTACGAGCAACACCGCGGGATGCCGGTGGAGAATGTCTTCTACTTCCAGTGACGAGATGTTCTCGCCGCCGGAAATGATCACATCCTTCGAGCGATCGGTTATGCGCACATAGCCATCTGGATCCAGAACGGCGAGGTCGCCCGTGTGGAACCAACCACCGGCGAAGGCTGCTTCCGTCGCTTGCGGATTTCTGAGATAACCGCTCATTACGGCGTTACCGCGGAACATGATCTCGCCAACCGTCTGCCCATCGGCCGGCACCGGCAGCATCGTTTCGCGGTGGAGGACGCACATTGCCTGTTGGGAGATCATCGCGACGCCCTGCCGGGCGTTGAGCCTTGCCCGGTCCTCGGCTGATTCGCCAGCCCAGTCGGGCTGTTTGGCGCAGACCGCCGCGGGTCCGTAAACTTCGGTAAGGCCATAGACATGCGTGAAATTGAAGCCGATGCGCTCCCCCGCCTCGATCAGCGCGCTCGGGGGCGCCGCGCCAGCCACCATACCGTCCAAGCGCCGTGACAGTACCTTTCCTTGCCTCACCATCTCATCGATCAGCATCGAATATACGATCGGTGCGCCGCACATATGCGACACGCCTTGTGCTTCGATGAGGTCAAGAACCGCCGGTGGATCGACACGCCGCAGGCAGACATTGACGCCGCCTTGAGCTGCGATCGCCCAGGGAAAGCACCAGCCGTTGCAATGGAACATCGGCAGCGTCCAAAGATAGACGGGGTTTTGCGGCATGGACCAGGTGATGATCTGCGCCAGCGAATTCAGATACGCGCCGCGGTGATGGGTCACTACTCCTTTGGGATCACCCGTCGTTCCAGAGGTATAATTCAGCGATATCGCGTCGCGCTCGTCATCTGGCAGCAACCATTGCACGTCCTGGGAGCCTTCTCGCAGCAACGCTTCGTAGTCGAGCACTCCGATGGCGCTCCCCCCACCCTCATAAAGGTCGTCCGCGATGTCAACGATGGTTGGTGGATTTGTCAAGGCTGCGACAGCCTTTGCAGCCGTTTCGCTGAACTCCCGGTCGACTAACAGCATACGCGCCCGGCCATGGACGAGTTGAAACGCGATCTCCTCGGCTTTGAGCCGCGTGTTCAGGGTATTGACGACAGCCCCCGCCATGGGAACACCGAAATGAGCCTCGTACATTGCCGGGATGTTAGGAGCGAGGACTGCAACGATATCGCCATGACCGATACCACGGTTCTGTAATGCAGAGGCCAATCTCAGGCAGCGTTGATATGTCTGCTTCCAAGTCTGTCTTAGCGCCCCGTGTATCAGCGAGACTCTCTGGGGATAGACCGCTGCAGCTCTTGGCAGGAATGCAGTGGGCGTTAGCGGCGTGAAGTGCGCTCTGCGAGCTTCCGGACTGGGTTCGGCAATGAGAGGGGCCTTGATCATCGCGTAGCATCTATCAGATATTTCTCGCCGGTGGCGCGCTTTGCGGCATTGCGCAAAACCTCGGGATCGCACGCCTCCTCGAGCGAGATGGTGTGGCTGTACTTCAACGCGAAGGTCGTCTTCAACTCAGCGGCAACACGTTGCTTGAGCCTTGCGACGCGCTCCGGTCCGGCCCGCTCGAGAAAATGGAAGACCAACCATCCGCTGATCTCCCAGGCCAAGCCATAGTTTCGTAACAGTTGCAGTGGAGTACCATCCAGAGTGCCGTAAATGAATATTTTTTTCTTTGTATTGGAGCCATAGTGTCGATACCCCTGTCCCTCCATACTGACCTGCTCCATGGCGTGAAGAATCCGGCTGGCAAGCGTACCGCCGCCGGTCGCATCGAAGCCCAACCTGGCGCCTGTCGCCCGCAGCGCCCGTCGAAGGTCTTCTTCAAAGCTCTCCTCATTCATATTGCAGACATGTTCCGCTCCGATCGAACGCAGGAGATCCACCTGCTCGGCCTTGCGCACAATATTGACCAAGCCGATTTTATCCTGCTGGCACAACCGGCAAATGATCTGGCCGAGGGTTGAAGCCGCCGCCGTGTGCACCAGGGCCGTGAAGCCTTCATCCCGCATTGTTTCGATCACTCCCAACGCGGTCAGGGGATTGATGAAAGCGGCCGCGCCCTCGGCCGGGGACACATCGTCGGGCAAGGCAGTGGCGTCGGCCGCCCGAACTTTGCGATAGCGGACGTACATGCCGCCCCCCCATATCGCAACAAGGCGCCCGAGAAGGGCCTGCGCATCCGCGCTCGCGCCCGCTGCAACGACCCGCCCGGCACCCTCCATGCCCACCGGCATCGGAATGTCCCAACGTGTTCTCTGGGCCTTCGTCAACGGTTCGGGCGCGCGCAGGATCGTGACTGCGCGACCATTACGCACCGCACGCCCGGCGGTGTTGGGATCGGCGCGAGCAAATAGCAGCGACTGATCGGCAGGATGCACCGGTGAAGCCAGCATCTCGACGACGATCTCCTCTGCGCCTGGCTGCGGTATCGCAACCTCGGTCAAAGAGAGTTCGACCTCGCCGTCGGGTCGCAAGGTCGATTGCAGTTCGAGATTGGTCCGCAAATCGTTCAAAACTTATAACCCAACCTGATGCCAAACGTGCGGGGCGGATCGAGATAACCATTGATCGGAGATCCGACACCGACCCAGCTCACGATGCTGTTGCTGACCGTCGTCTTGTTCGTCAGGTTTTTGACGAACAGTGAGGCGTTCAAATGTTCGTTGAGCGAAGTCCAGCTCAAGAATGCGTTGAGCTTCGCATACCCCGCCTGGCTCACAGAATCCACATTGAACGGGGTGAAGTAGATCCGGTCGGTCCAGGAGACCTCCCCGCGCAAGGTGAATGTCCCGATATTCGTCGGTTCATGATATTGAGCGCCCAGGAAGGCGGTGAAATCGGGCGCCTGCGGCAGGGTGTTCCCGGCCAGGTTGAACGCCGGGGCGCCGGTCGCAGGGTCAATTGTGGTGCCATCGCCGTAGGCACGCGCCGGATCACCGCTGATATAGTTGTCAAATCGAGCGTGCAGCCAGGAGGCGTTGGCATCGACATCGAAATGCGCTGTGAGCTTCGCTTCCAGCTCGCTTTCGAGCCCGTAAATCGTTGCGGAGGCGGCATTCTCCAACACCAGACTCGAACCGATCACCTTACCGATTTGAAGATCCTTATAATCGTAGTAAAAGCCGGCAAGGTTCAGCCTGAGGCGCCGATCGAGCCATGTTGATTTCATGCCTGCCTCGAACGCGCTGACCTTTTCCGGATCAACGGGCGGTTGTAGCCCGCCCAGATTGAAGGTGCCCGACTTGAAGCCCTTCGACCAGGAAACGTAGAGCAACACGTCCGGCGTCGCCTGATAATCCAGCGCGACGCGTGGCGTGAAAGCATCCCAGGTCTTGCTGCGGTCCAGCGTCGTCAAGCCGGGCAGATAGCCCCGAACGTAGGGCGTGAAAACATCGAAAGTTTGCTCGTCGTGATCGCCCTTTGTCTCATCACTGTAACGCGCACCCAGAGTCAGGTGCAGATCGTTGACGACTTCGTAGGTGGCCTGACCGTACGCTGCGTACGCATTGGTCTTGATCCAGCCGCCGCCGAAATATCCTTCCACGTAGGTGCCCGGAGCGGGGAAACCGACTGCGATATTGTTGAAAGGCGTGTCCTGCGCACCTTGATCGAACTCATGGAAGTAGTACAACCCCACCAGCCACTGCAAGGCATCGGTCTTGCTGGAAAGCTGCAACTCCTCGCTCAACTGATGGTCGTTTTCGGACTGGAGCTCCTTGGCGACTCCCGCGCTGGACGGGTCGAGATAAGTGTCGGTCTGGTAATTCAGCCGCCGATAGGCCGTCAGCGAACTGATTTGCGTGTTGTTCCCTAAATCATAGGTTATTTTCGCCTGCTCCCCGCCGAACCTCATGTTGTTGGTCGGATCGGTTGGGTTGCTGAGGTCGCGCACGTTGGTGGGAACGATGCCACCGAGCTGCAATCCCAGGGGCGTAATGGGCACACCGGGCGCGGAGTAACCCGCCCCACCAAAATAATGATAGCCGCCCGAGTTATCATCCTCCGCGAAATAGTCCGCCTTTACGTCGACGGTCAAGCGATCCGTCGGCGTGAAGCGCAGGCTCCCCCTGAGGGCATGGGTGTCGAGATTGTCGATGTCGTGGCCCGTGACAATGTTCCTGCCATAGCCATCGTGATCCTGCGTCTGAAACGCGATACGCGCCTCGAGCTTGTCTGGGATGATCGAGCCACTGATCGCGCCTTCGGTGATCACCTGGTTATAGTTACCCAGGGTAAGATTCGCGTAGCCGGAAAAGTCGTCGGTTGGTTCGCGCGAGGTGATATTGATCGCGCCGCCCGTCGCGTTCCGCCCGTAAAGCGTGCCCTGCGGCCCGCGCAGTACTTCGAGCTGCTGGACATCGTAGAAGCTGGAGAGTGCTGCGACCGAGCGCGAGATGAAGACGCCATCCATGTAGAAGGCGATGCTTCCCTCCGCGCCCGCGGAGATATTCGCCAGCCCGATACCCCTCAGGGCAATCCTGGCCTCGCCGAGCTGCGTCCCGAGGTTTAAATTCGGGACCAGGACAGCTGCTTCCTGCAGATCTACGATCCCGCTTTGCGCCAGCTCGGCAGACGTGACCGCCGTGACCGCGAGCGGAACCTTTTGCAGGGATTGGGAGCGCTTCTGCGCCGTCACCACGATCTCCGCAAGTTCGGGTGAGTTGTCGGTCGACACGGCCGGTGCGGCAGACTGCGTTGCGCCGGTAGCGGCTGCGTTCGTAGTCGAGTCCGCAGCCGCTGCCGATGAGATTGCAATGGCCAACGCACCGGTGCCAACGCAAGCTAATAATCGGATCATCTTTGCCCCCCCCTTTTACCAACGGCAGTTGCCATTCGGCTCTTCTACGAGATTGATTGATCGTATGACCAATCTATCCGCTCTGTCAAAGGGAAGCGTTCGAGATAAGGCAATCAGCCGATCGGATGCCCGGCAGCCTTAGGCTCGCTGAGGATAAACGCCGATCCCTTCCAGCTCGTCTGCGTCGAGCATCGGCGCCAGCAGTGCGTCGATGTCGGCCTCGGTCACCGCCGCCAATGTGGGCGGGTCCCAGCGCGCCGACAGATCTTTGTCGACCAGGATTGCACGCACGCCTTCGGCGAAATCATGGCCGCCGACCATCCGGACGGCCATGCGGTAATCGTCCGCGAGTACGCGTTCGATCGACTGGGCCTTCCCGTCAACCATCCGCCGCCACGTCGCACGAAGGCTGGTTGGGGAGGCACGGCGCAGAACGGATTGGGCCTCGGCGATCCATGCGGCGCGCGGCGCGGCCTCATCGATCGCTGCGATCACCGCATTGAGATCGTCGCCGGCAAACAGCCGCGCCAGGTCCGCCTCGCGTTCTGCGAGCATTCCGTCCCCCGGAGCGACGGCGCGTTCATCGATGATCACATCCACCGCAGCCGCATCGAGCCCGTCCGCTGCCCCAAGCGCGGACACAAGGTCATCGAAGGCAGCAAAGGGAACATGATGAGTGGCAAGACGCGCCGCCATTGCATCGGCCGCGCCGATCTGGGGTCCGATCAACGCCAGGTAGCGCCCGATCGAGCGGGGACAGTGGTTTAGAAACCAAGTAGCACCGACATCGGGGAACAGACCGAGCGCGGTTTCCGGCATCGCCATACGCGCCGACTCGCTCACGACGCGATGCGAACCGTGGACGGACAGGCCCAGACCACCTCCCATGGCGATGCCGTTGATCAGCGCGATGAAAGGCTTGGGGAAGGTGTTGATACGGTGATTGACCCGATATTCAGTGCCGAAAAAAGTGCGCCCCAGTGCCATGCGCTCCTGCGGATCGGGCTGAGTGCCGATCGAGCGAACGTCGCCGCCGGCACAGAAGGCGCGCTCGCTGGCGCTGCGAATCAACACTGTGTCCACGGCGGGGTTGTCCGCCCAGTCGGCCAAAATCGTGTCGAGCTGTTGGACCATGCCGAGATTGAGCGCGTTGAGCGCCTTGGGGCGGTCGAGCATGATCACCCCCAACCGGCCTTTGATCGTCGTCTGCACTTCGCGCGCGAGCGGCTGGACGGTCACCGGGCTGGTTCCTTACTTCAGCGTGGGCATCACAAACTCTGCGCCGGTGCGGATACCCTGGGGCCAGCGCAGAGTCGCAGTCTTCAGGCGGGTGTAGAAGCGCACACCCTCGGGTCCATGCATATGGTGGTCGCCGAACAGCGACCGCTTCCAGCCACCGAAGGAGTGGAAGGCCATCGGCACCGGAATCGGCACGTTGATGCCCACCATGCCGGCGCGGACCTGGCTGAGGAACGCCTGCGCGGTGTCGCCATCGCGGGTGAAGAGCGCGGTGCCGTTGCCAAGCTCATGGGTGTTGATAAGCCCGAGCGCCTCATCGAAGCTTTGTGCGCGGACGATCGACAGGACCGGCCCGAAGATTTCCTCGCGATAGATACGCATGTCCGGCGTCACCCGGTCGAACAGCGTGCCGCCGACGAAAAAGCCCTGCTCATGGTTCGGGATTTTGAGCCCCCTACCGTCGACGACCAACTCGGCGCCTTCCGCCACGCCTGCATCGATGTAGCCAAGCACCTTGTCAGCATGCTCGCGGGTGACGAGTGGGCCCATCTCCACCTCCGCGTCGGTTCCCGGCCCGATCTTGAGCGTGCGGATCTTGGGTGCCAGGCGCTCGACTAGCGCGTCGGCCGTGTCCTGCCCTACCGGCACTGCGACCGAGATCGCCATGCAACGCTCGCCCGCCGAGCCATAAGCCGCCCCCATCAGGGCATCCGCCGCCTTGTTGAGATCGGCATCCGGCATCACGACCATATGGTTCTTGGCGCCCCCCAGCGCCTGTACGCGCTTACCGGCGGCCGTGCCGCGACGATGAACATATTCGGCGATCGGAGTCGAACCGACGAATGAGACGGCGTCGATTCGCGGATGGTCGAGGATCGCGTCGACCACCGGCTTGCCGCCATGAACGACCTGGAACACGCCGTCCGGCAACCCCGCCCTGGCGAGCAGCGCGGCAAGCTCGTTGGCGAGGCTCGGGTCGCGTTCGGAGGGTTTCAGAATGAAGGTGTTACCGCAGGCAAGCGCGACGGGGAACATCCACATTGGCACCATCGCGGGAAAATTGAATGGCGTGATCCCAGCCACTACGCCCAGCGGCTGACGGAATGACACCGCGTCGATCGCGTTTCCGACTTGTTCTGAGAACTCCCCCTTCAGCAGTTGCGGGATGCCGCAGGCGAACTCGACTACCTCGAGCCCGCGGACCAACTCGCCCGTGGCGTCGGAAAGTACCTTGCCGTGCTCAGCGGTGATCATCTTGGCGAGCCGGCTCAAGTCGCGCTCGACCAGGTCGCGGAAGCGGAACAGAACGCGCGCGCGCACGTGCGGCGCAGTCGCGGCCCAATCGGGGAAGGCCCTGAGCGCTGCGCCTACTGCCATGTCGACGGCCAACGCGCCGCCTAGTGCCAGACGCGCGGTAATCTCGCCAGTAGCAGGATTGAACACGGGGGACTGGCTCTCCGACACGGCAGACGGGCGGCCGTGGATGACGTGATCAACAAGCGTTAGTTCGGACACCGGCAACTCCAAACAAGACGGAATAGAAACAACGGACATCAGGCCCAGGCCTCACGATAAATCGCCTGGATAGTTTCAGCGTCCGGGACGCGCGGATTGTTGCCCGGCGAGCCGGACGCAAGTGCTTGCTCAGCCATCAGCGGCAGAAGCTCGGTCCAACGCACTTCATCAATGCCATAGCTTTTGGGGGTGGGCACGCACAGATGGCGGTTCACGGCGCGTAGCGCTTCGACGAGGCTGGCGACCGCTGCCTGTTCGTCCTCGCCGATCTGGGCAAGTCCCATGGCACGCGCGCAATCGGCATAGCGGCTGAGCGCCGCTGGGGCGGACCAAGCCGTCACCGCCGGCAACAGCATCGCGTTGGAGAGACCGTGCGCGACATGGAAGTGCGCACCGATCGGGCGGCTCATGCCATGAACCAGCGCCACCGAGGCGTTGGAGAACGCGATGCCGGCCTGGAGCGAGCCGACCATCATCGCCTCTCGCGCGGCACGATCGCCGGGATTCTCGCAAACGCATCGCAAGTTGGGCCAGATCGCACGCATTGCTGCGATCGCCATGCCGTCCGAGAAGGGATTGGCGAGCTTCGAAACATAGGCCTCGATCGCATGGGTCAGTGCGTCGATGCCAGTGTCGGCGGTGAGCCGCAACGGTTTGGTGAGTGTCAGCTCATAATCCACGATCGCCAGCACCGGCAGATAGGCGAGGCCGGCGCATAACATCTTCTCGTCATTTGCCTCGTCGGTGATGATCGTGAAGCGGGTCGCCTCCGATCCAGTGCCGGCAGTGGTGGGAATGGCGACGATGGGCAGGCCGGGCGCGTTCTCCTGGTGTGGGGCCTTCAGCGCGCGCATCGTGCCGCCGCGCGCGGCGAGCACCGCCACCGCCTTGGCGGTGTCGATCGAGCTACCGCCGCCGAAGCCGATGATGCAGTCATGCGTGCCCGCGGCGACGAAGGCAACAGCTGCGTCCACAGAGGCGACGGTGGGATCGGTCCTAACCTCGCGATAGGCGCGCGCTTCCATCCCCGCCGCAGTGAGGATGGCGAGCAAACGCCCCAGCGCGCCATTGCCCGCGAGGAAAGCGTCGGTCAGGACCGCGGGTGCAGTCAGGCCGAGTTGAGATAGTGCCGCGGGCAGCTCGTTGAGCGCCCCAGGTGCAACGCGCAGTACGCGCGGCAGGGAAATCGCAGCCATTCTTGCTCCGAACTGTGCAGGTCAGTTTTGGAGGCTAACATTGACAAAACATCGCGGACACTTGAGAGTTTGCTCTTAGTCTGTGCAGAATTGCACACATGAGCACTCTCCCTTTTGACTGGAACGATCTTCGCTTCTTTTTAGCTGTGGCCCGCTCGCGCACGATTTCGCTGGCAGGACGTCGCACCGGGACAGATCATGCGACGGTGAGCCGTCGGATCAGCGCACTCGAAGCAGCGCTCGGGCTCCAACTTTTCGAGCGCAACCCCCGCGGTTATAACTTGACACAGCATGGCGAAGCGCTGCTCGGCATGGCGAGCGCCATCGAAGCGCAGGCCGTCCTGATCGAGGAGACGGCTGCTGGCCAGCAGCAGGGGCTTGCGGGCGCGGTGAGGATCAGCACTCCGGAAGGCTTCGGAAACTACTTCCTGGCTGCGCGCATCGGCGCGCTGGCCACTGCCCATCCCCGCCTTGTGGTCGAGCTGATCACGATCCAGCAGATCGTTGCCCTCTCACGCCGCGAGGCTGACATCGCAATCACGATGACGTTACCGGCCAGCGGTAACTTCGTGCAGGAGCGTTTAACCGACTATCGACTGTACGTCTACGGATCGCGCGCCTATCTCGCTTCCGCACCTCCGATCCGCTCGAAGGAGGACCTCGACAACCATCCCTTCACCGGCTATGTCAATGATCTGATCTTTACGCGTGCGCTCAACTATCTGCCGGAGATCCGGCCTCATCTGCACGCGCGACTCCAGAACAGCAGCCTTTACGCCCAGCTGAGCGCGACGGTGGCGGGCTTCGGACTGTGCGTGCTGCCGGCCTACGTTGCGTGCACCGCTGCGGATCTCGTGGCAGTACTACCCGATGAGGTGTCCCTCAACCGCACCTACTGGATGGTGGCGGATGCTGACATGGCGGAGACCGCTCAAGTCCGGCTGACGCAGCGTTTCCTACGCGGCCTGCTCGCTGAGGCTGGAAACTTCTTTACGAAGTCGCCGGCCGATCCGTCAGAGAGAACCTGACAAACCAGCTCCGCCGAAAGAGGTCGACTACTTGCCGACCGCGGACCAGCCCCGGAAGCGACTATTCGCGCAGCAGAGTCGATAGCCCATCATCGAGTTTCACCAGTAGCCGATGAAACTCACGCATCTCCGCGACGCCGAACTCCATGAGTACCGCATTTTGCTTTGCCACGACTATCGGAATGAGCCCATCGATTGCAGCACGCCCACCGTTGGTCAATTTCAACTCCACCTTGCGCCGATCCCGATTACGGCGCACTCGTTCCAAAAAACCTCGTTCGGCCAACTGGTCTATCACCCGGGTCAGTGCACCGCTGTCGTGCCCATACTGGTCACGGATATCCCTCGGGTTCACGACGACGCCATCGCGTACCCACAAAAGAATCAAATACTGCTGGAACGAAACTCCGCATGCTGCAAGGACCGGCTCCACCACACGTAACATGAGTGAGTGGGAGCGCTTGAGCAAAAAGCCGAGGTCATCCAGGGATCGGGAGCTACCAACGGAGCATTGGCCTGACGTCAATGTCCAACCACCCTTCTGCGCCACAGAGCTGAAAACCCCCCGTCGACCATCGAGCTTTCACGGCATGCGATACAGTGTAGACTACTTTGCTTGCACGTGCAACCTATGCTCCCGCTTTGCACGGCAAATGGCGGTGAAGAGGCCATTCTCGGCGCCCGCTTCCCTGGTGGCTTCTATTTTGAAAACACAACTCGCAAGCCGCGGCTCACCGCCGCCGGATAGACCGAGTGGTGATGTTCTTCCGGAAACACATGCGTCGTAAGCTCGAGACTGGGATAGCGGCGACTGCGGAGCTGCTCCGCGAAGGGGTGCAATAACTCCACCATCTGCAGGCGGCCGCCCCAAATCTCACGCACGGCTGACACCATTTCAGGCGGCAACTTCTGCAGTTGGGCAAGCGCTTCCTGCTCGTTCTCGAGCCCGCCACAGGTGAGAAAAACGCGTGCGGCAAGGTCCTGGTGGCCTGCAGCGTAGGCCGCCTCCTGGCGAAACATGAGGTCATGTTCGTACGCCAGCGAGGGGCTGCAGATAATGTAGCGCTGAAACGTATTGGGTTGATTCAGGAGCACATAGGTGGGAAACAGCCCCCCGAACGATGCCCCGCTGATGGTGGCATCGCCGGGATCCGCCGCAAACTCCCGCTCGACGTAGGGCTTGAGCTCCTCCCGCACGAACCGCAGAAAGGCCGGCGCACCTCCGGTTGCCACGGGCTCCGTCAATCCCATTATTTTCGGATAGTTCCGATTGAAACCCGGCGACTCGATCGGCGTGTAATCCCGCGCTCGGATGGCGAGCGTCTCGAGCAAGGATCCCTTGCGATAGCCGATCCCGATCACATACCCATTCGGGAGCTCGCCGGTCATCTGCAAAACGCGTGCGGTTTCCGTGACGGTGCCAAATGCGCCGTTTGCATCCAAGGCGTAAATGACGGGCAGCTTTTGTCCAGGGGCAACCGGCAGCACGGGATGAGCTATGAACAGTTTGAACTCATCGCCGACGATCCTGGAGTGCAGGAACCGCACCTCACTTCGGGCAATCACGCTTTCTGAGCTCGAGCTCATGCTTCACTCCTGCCCGCGCGCTGCGTGCGCGGCGCCAGGGTTGGTTGGCCGGAGAACGAGTTTGAAGGTGCGCCCCTCTTTCAGCCACCGCACGCGCTCATCGCGCAGCGCAGCCCGCCGCACCTTTCCCGCTTCGTCGCGCAGCGGATGGGACACGAGCTCATATGACTCGGGCAACTTGTACTTGGCGAGCTGCGTGGCGAGAAATTCGTGCAGCGCCTGCTTATCGATTGCCGCCCCGGCTTTCGCCTCCACAATGGCGTGCACTCGCGCACCCATCTCCTCGCAGGGCAGACCGACGACAATTGACGAGGCCACGGCGGGGTGCGCCTCGATTGCCGCCTCAACCTCAGCTGGATACACATTGGCGCCACCGCGGAGAATGAGGTCGGTACGGCGATCTGTTAGAAAAACGTAGCCGTCGGCGTCCAGGTAGCCCAGGTCGCCGATCGACAACCATCCCGCCGCATCCCCTTTCACCTCGGCACCCAGGTAGTGAGAAGGTGCGCTCCGGTCAGCGGGCAGGAAGTACAACTCCCCGACCTCCCCTGTAGCACAGTCGGTGGCGTCTTCCCTGACCGCCTTCACCTTGCCGGAGCCCAGTATGCGGCCGACGGACCCGGGGCGCCGGAGCCATTCGTCACCGCGAATTGCGGTGACACCGAAACCCTCGGTTCCGGCATAAGCCTCCCAGATGCGCTCGGGCCCCAGCCAATTAATCCATGCCTGCTTCAGCCATGGCGGACAGGGGGCGGCCATGTGCCAGATCGTGCGCAGCGACGAAAGATCGTAGCGCTCACGAACCTCGCGCGGCAGCGACCAGATGCGGTGCATCATGGTCGGCACCAGACACACCCAGCCGACTCGATTCGCTTCAATCAATCGCAGCGCTTCCTCCGCATCGAAGCGTTCCATGCCGACAACGCTGCAACCGGTAAACAGCGCGAGGCTCGTAAACAGAAAGGGCCCGTTGTGATAGAGCGGACCCGGATTCAACATAACCCCGTCAGCGGGAAGCTGCGCGACAGCGCACAGACCCGCGATAGCGGGGCCGAGCTGGGCCGGCGCGTGATCGACGATGACTTTAGGCCGGCCGGTCGAGCCGCCACTGCACAGAGCCTTCCAATGCGTCGCGACCTCGCTGGGGAAAGGCGTACCTTGGGAAGCGCGCTCAGGGCTCTCGGCGGTGAGCCAGCAGGAGTCACCGCATTGCGTCACGGCCGGGTCCGCAACTACCAGCTTTGGCTGCACGATCTCCAGGATTGTCGAGAACTCGCTGGCAGGAAGCCGCGGCGAGATGATCGTGGGTGTGGCTCCGAGCTTCCAGACGGCGAACACGGCTGCGTGAAAGGCCGGACAGTTGTTGAGCGCGATGCCGACCATGTCGTTCCGGCACACGCCCATCGCACGGTATTGCGTTGCCTTGTGGTTCGCGTGCGCCTCGAGCTCACTCCACGTAACGCTGACTCCAGGATAAGTCAGAGCAACTGCGTTGACGTCCTTGCGCAACGCATGCTCGAGCAGGAGATCGCCCAGCGGTGGAGCATTCACGTCATCGCCTCCTCGGATTTCCGCATAACGGTAGCGCTGGTTTACTCATTAGTCAATTAAATGCACGAACGGGGCGTCGGCAGGACAGGTGTCCAATGCTATGATTGGGGCCGGTCCCAGACATGTGTCGCAACAAAAGAGAACGCAAGGTAGTAGTGAGCGATGGGTGCGACGCCGGGTAAATCAATAAACGCACGAATCGAACAAGCCGAGAAGCGGCCCCGCGGTCGTCCGCGTCGCTTTGACGATCGCCGTATTGAGGTCCTTCGTACCGCCGCACGCGTATTCAGCGAGCTCGGATTTCGCCAGGCCACACTGGAGGATATCGCGGGTGCCTTGGGCATGACCCGTCCGGCTCTATATCACTATGCGAGGAGCAAAGACACGCTGCTGCTCGAGTGCGGCAGGATAGCGCGCCAGCAGTTGTCCGAAGCTCTCGCCAAAGCGCTGGATCTGTCGGACGGCGCCGCGCAGCTCAAGGCCTTTTTCCGACAGTACTGCACAATCGCCACGGACGACTTCGGACGCTGTTTCGTCCTGACCGACCTGAGCGAGATGGATCCCGTGGGGTGCGAAACGACACGCGAGGCGCAGATAGCATTGGGCCACGCAGTGACCGGGATGATACGAGTTGGGATCTCGGATGGAACGATCCGACCGTGTGACGCCAAAGAGGTCAGCCGAACGATCTTTGCCAGCTTCAATGGTGTCGCGCGCCGTCAGCCCGGGCACGGTGATGAAACACCAGCCCAGACCGCGGAAAAGATCCTGGACTTGTTCTTCAACGGTCTCGTGCCTCGAGAAACGATCCCAACGAGCAGCTCTGATCGGGCCCCGATCAAGTTGCCCGGGCGCCGACCCACACGGGGCCGGGCGCGCTGAGCTCCCACGCATTGCGGCGTTCACATCAGAGGTTGATACCGCCCCCGACGAGCAGCACTTGTCCGCTCACGTAGTTGCTTTCCGGAATGCAAAATAGATACACGCTGCCTGCAGCTTCCTCCGGCGTGCCCGCACGCCCCAGTGGCACCAGGTTACCGAGGGCGCTGAGCACCGCGGGCGGCACTCCCGCCTGAATCTGTTTTCCTTCGATCTGGATCCTGGAGTCGGGGTCGCTGAACGGCTTGGTCAAACGCGTCTCGATGAAGCCGAAGGCAACACAGTTCACGCACACTTTGTAGCGGCCCCACTCCTTCGAGAGCGTCTTGGTCATGCCGACCAGTGCCGACTTCGCTGCCGAGTAGTTGATCTGACCCGCATTGCCGTTGGTCCCCGCCATCGAGGAAATGTTCACGACTTTGCGGATGACCTCGCGCCCCTCTGCCGCCTCCTGCTTGCTGAGCCCGCGGAGCGGCTCGGCGGCCGCTCGCAGTATCCGAAAGGGTGCCATGACATGGACATCGAGCATCGCCTGGAACTGCTCATCTGTCTGCTTCTGCACCACTCCATCCAGCGTATAGCCCGCATTGTTGACGATGATGTCCAGTCCGTTGAACTCACGCAGCGCGGTCTGTACGAAGCGCTCGCCGAAATCAGCCGCAGTGACATTGCCCACGCAGGCACTGGCGCGACCACCTGCGGTGCGGATCGCCTCGACCACCTCGGCCGCAGGCGCTTCGTCGAGATCGTTCACGACCACGGCAGCCCCTTCCGAGCCCAACTTCAGCGCAAGCGCACGTCCAATCCCGCGACCTGACCCGGAGATCAGCGCCACTTTTCCCGAAAGCTTTCCCACGGTCACCTCTTGTTGTCCTGCTGTCATTTCAGCGCCACGATGGCTTCGCCAGCGAGTGTCTGCACACCCTGGTCCGTATAGGCCCCAATCTCGAGACGGGCGCACGGCTCACCCTCGAATTCGAGGATCGCCATGACTGTCCCTCGGCAGGTCACGGTGGCGTACAGTGGAGTAATCGCCGTAAACCTGACACTCCAGCTCCTCAGCCGTTCCTGAGGCACCCACGTCGTCAACATTTGACCGAGGTACGCCATGGACAGCATCCCGGGCGCAAACACATCCGCCATCCCGGCGCTCTTGGCGAAGTCGCTATCGATGTGCAGCGGGACGTAGTCATTCGAGGCGCCGGCGAAAAGCGCCAGCGTCGCACGGCTGATCGGTCCCTGCACGTGGTCGGGAAGCTTGTCGCCCACTTTCATAGTTGGGAGCTTCCGAGGGGGGTCCGTCATGCTGGGGTCCTCATCCATTGCGCACCACCGTTGTGCACAGCATGGACGCGCAGACCTCGCCGTGTTGGTTCGTCGCTCGAGTAACCTGTACGATGAATTCGAGCGCCCCGCCTTTCTTTGCAAAGATGTCGAGCGTCTCGGTGACCAACGTGATGCGATCGCCCGCGTAGATCGGCTTATGATGGCGAAAGGACTGCTCGCCGTGCAAGATGCGGGAGACGTCGACGCCCATGTCGGTAAAGATGCTGCCGCGCTTGGCGGGAGCCCCGAGAGCAAGACTGAACAGGAAGGTTGGCGGTGCCGGCAGCGCGGGATAGCCTGCCCGCTCGGCGGCAGCCTCATCGAAATAGATCGGGTCGCAAGTACCGCTCGCCCGCGCGAAGAACTTGAGCTGCCCTTTTTCCACGTCGATGAGCCGCTCCTCCGAAACGACCCCTATGTGCGACTTGTCGATCATGCAGTTCCGCTCAAGCGCAGCCGTACAGGGTCACCACACAGGCGCCCCCCAATCCGAGATTGTGCTGGAGCGCATGCCTTGCGCCCTGAACCTGGCGCTTCTGCGCGCTGCCCCGCAGCTGTTGGGTCAACTCGTAACACTGGGCCAGCCCGGTCGCACCCAGCGGATGGCCCTTGGAGAGCAGCCCGCCGGAAGGGTTGACCACGTGCTTCCCGCCATAGGTATTGTCGGCATCCTGGATGTATTTCTCGGCGCCACCCTCGGGACACAGGCGCAGCGCTTCATACGAGATCAACTCATTGGTGGTGAAGCAG
>Ga0210388_10000314_pt1 | contig 41862 bp, 67 predicted proteins | sample IncBWC19OmetaG_FD_155485 | JGI IMG/M metagenome (GOLD analysis project Ga0210388, IMG submission 155485) | Forest soil microbial communities from Barre Woods Harvard Forest LTER site, Petersham, Massachusetts, United States - Inc-BW-C-19-O ...
CTGCTCGATATATTTGGTGCTAGTTCCGATACGGACACAGCGGCGACCACGGCGGTGAACATCGCAACACAGGTGGCTGGCATTGCTGATCCTCAAGCTGCGATTGCTGCGATTGCAGCAAATCCACAGCTTCAAGTACAGATGCAGGCGCAAATAACTGCCCAAGTGTCGGCCATTGCTCAGGCGAACGCCTCAGCGATTCAAGCCGTGAATTCCACGATGGTTGCGGAAGCTGCGCAGAAAAGGGGCTACTGGCGCGACGCGTGTGGCTGGGTGGTCGCGGGAGGGAGCTTACTTGGCGTGATGGCAACATGCTGGCTCTTTTATCAGGGGTTGGTTGAACAAAACGTGCAAGCTATCGGGCTCATTCCTACGCTCACGCTTGCGCTTACTACGTTGCTCGCCGTGCCGGGTTCTGCTGTCGGAATTACTGCGTGGCACGACGGCAAGACTCAACAGATTCAGGCACAAAATCAAGCGAATTAGAACGGGGGCGTAAAGCCCCCGGATGGTTTTTTGCTTGGCGAATTCCTACGATCAGAACTACCACGCGGCTCTACCAATGCGGACCATCAACCGCTACTCGCTCCACGGGCGTTTCTAATGGCGAGGCGGTTGTGCCACGTCCTGATAGCCGTTGTACAGGTAGTACGGCCAGTTGATCGCGGACCAATACGTTGCAGACGGTTGAAGCGCTTCGTTATCCGCATACGTAGCCCAAAATGCCGGGTTCTCCATTACCTCGGTCGTAGTCGGCTCGACAACCTCTTGTGAAAACGCGGCTGCGTGCCATGCCAAACAGAACACGGCAACAGCGCACAGAACGACGACGGCGATCACAGCTTTAAGCATTGACGGCATATTAAATACCTCTCCGTTTTAGATGATTCATAAACCCCATGACGACATCCGTTTTGAAGCCGCATGTGGCGTCTTCCGACATGCAATACGACTTCAGACACAACACACAGGCGTCGGCCATTTTAATCAAGGCAATGGCCTCTTTCAAATGGCCCGACTCAAGTTCTTCGCAAGCCGCGTATAGGGCGATACTGGCATGCCTGCCGACCCCGATGTTTTCCTCGGTGCCGTCGCCTAAGACCATCTTGTAGAGATTCGCCTTACCCTCCGCAAGCTGTTCCGGCGTCTGTGCTAGGCGTTCCTCCATCTTTGATTGCATCATCGCCGCCGACAGGGTCAGGTCTGGATTCGGGTATGTCTCGGGTTTCGTCTGGTCCATCGTCTTCCTCTACGGGTGGTGGCTCAAGTTTGAACCGGATTTCCTCACATCCAAGTTTCAGGATATCTGAGGGCATGTTCTCTACCTTAGTCAGCGACCGGGTATGGAAAGTTCCGTCAATAATTTCCATACGCGCTTTTTTCGCATCGCCAGTCATGCCGGGGTGATGCTTTTCAAGCAGGCCAATGATCTCTTCATACCACACGGTACGTTGGCGTAGCTCGAAGTTCCACGAGTCGGTGCCGGTGTCGCCGTCGAACATCTCAGTGGAGTCCTTCGTTTCCATCGAGTCGAAGTGGACCCCGCCCAAGTTAAGCGATTCGAAGAACGGTTCGAAGTCTTTGAATGACGGCTTCTCGAATTCCATTCCGTTAATCGTATCTGACCGGTCCTTGATAATGCAGGCGACATTGACATGCTCGCCTTGGACGTGTTTCTCAACCATTTCAAGCAATAGGCTTGGTTCGTGTCCGAGTTCCTTCTCGGTCGCCATACGCGTGCCATCGGTGACAAGCTCTTGTTTGCCGGTCTCTTCGTTCTTCTGATACATGTAGACATTCCCGGCACGCCCGCACAGTACAACGTGCATCTTGCAGGACAAATACTTGTCGGTGAATTCGCCCCACGCCGCCTTTATCGGACGCCAGTGGTGAAACTCAAGTTGCGATATAGGTCGTTTCTTTTTCGACGCGAGGAAGCGATTGATTTTCGTGATGTAGCTTTCTTGTGCATCGCGCCAAACATGTGTAATCGAGTCAATGATAGCAATATCGCATACTGTCTCTGCCTCTTGCATGAATTCGAGTAGGCCACTAAGCGATCGGTTGTCATCCACGATGAGAACTTCGATATCCTCTTCAAGACAAGTCGCGGGGTGCCCCTTACGGAACAGCGGTAGTACAAAAGAGAACGCTGGTTCCGTATCGAAAACTGCAATTGGTTTTTTACTTCCCGACTTTTTATGCAACCCAATCGCAATGAGACACGCCGTGAACGTTTTACCCGCCCCCGCGCCGCCATAGATACCTACCTTTCCATAAGCCATCTTATTGGTGGCTGGTTTTAGAATGCCCATTTACAACCTCTACGCCGTAGGAAACCTTGCGAATCATATGGGAAGGCAAATGAGCGCCTTCGTGCTTGAAAATCTCTTTGCACATACCCGTCGATTGCTCGAAGATATGATTTGCCCGAACGCTGTCCTCGGTCATTTCAATAGTTGTCCCCATTGATTTGACTTCGTATATCGGGAAGTGCGCTTGCCTGTAATTCTCGTCTGTCATAAGTCGAAAACTCTTGTATTCGTCAATGTTAGCGAAGCCCAGCGTTTTACCCTCGTGGGTCGTGAAAATCCCAATCGTCTGGATATCTGTCTGAACCATCGTTTCGATACCAGCACGATAACGACCCCTTCCGGTGCCAAAAATGATATCCCGGACATGTGCAAGCCATTTCATGAGTGTCCCTTTGCATCATCCATTTATCGATTCGCCAACTTTGATTGCCGCAGTCCGGGCAGCGCGGCACGCGAAGGTACTCGTCGGGCTTCATTCGGAGTACCTTGCGCTTTTCGCACTTGCGGCAGCGGCAATGGTAGCGCACGATCAGAGATGTTCTGAGTCGTCTTCGATGCCGATGGACTGGAACGGTTCGTGGAACGGCTGGCCGAGTTCGTGGACAATCGAGTCAGGGTGGGCAGGGTCGAAGACCGGACCCTTCAGGGCGTTCAGGGCAGGGGAGCCAGTGCAACGGCGGAACTCTTCGTTGACGCGTTCCCTCAAGTACACGACGGCATCGATTTCGCGTTCTGCTGGCACGCGTTCATCGACGGCAATTTTTATGAGTTCTTCGTTGTATCCCTTGTTCAGTTCAAAGGAAAAACGGATTTTCAGGACTGTCATGTCGGTTCTCGTTTGGGGTTGTGAGTCTGTAGGTTAGGTGCAAAAAATATCTTTGTCAAGCATCCAAATTTGCTATACTGAGTCCATCAACACGGAGCCAACATGAAACCCCCTATCGAAAAAGTTCTGGAAGTCATCGACCTCTTCACCCTCGCGGACGTTTGCAAAGTAAGTAGGTCATTAATCTACTACTGGAAGTCGAACGTGCGTGGCGCGGATAACGGTTATATCCCCAGCCACCATATCCCCGCGATTTACAAGTATGCACGAAACAAGAAACTCCCTCTGTCACTCGCGCAGATTACCGGATGTGCTGAGTTGACCGGCAAGGGCAAGAAAAAATCATGAGCTTCCAAGCTATGACATGGGCGGTGTCGCATAAGTTGCCGCTCAAGGAAAAAATGGTCCTTCTCATGCTGGCAAACCGCACGAACCCGGACTCGGGGAGGTGTACGCCGTCGCATGAGAGGTTAGCGGAGGACTGCGGCATGTCGGTTTCCTCGGTCCAGCGTGCGATTCAACAGCTTGAGGAATGGAGGTTGTTAAACGTTGTTCCCATGTCCATAGGAGGGATTAAACGCCCGAACTCGTACATGCTTCTCATAGATCGGTCAACGGGACCGATCGATACCTCAAATGACCCTGTTTTGGATCGGTCAGGGGGACCGATAAAACAGAGAGAACTACAAACAGAGAATAAAGACTCTCTTACGTTGAGTGAACTCAACCTGCCCCCGGCACAAGTGCCAGAATCCCATGAAACTTTTGAGCGTTTCTGGAGTCTATGGCCTAGAAGCGAAAGGAAAGTCGCGAAGGACAAGTGTCTTCGTTATTGGAGACGCAGTTGCTTGTTCAAGCAAGCCAAGGAAATATTCCAACATGTGGAGGTGATGAAAGGCTCAAAAAGTTGGCAAGAAGGATTCATACCGCAACCGTACACATACCTAAATCAACGTCGGTGGGAAGCAGAAGCCGATGAACAGCAAACCAACATATTCAAAGGTGTCAAATGAAAGCAGATGAACTCAGAAAGTTTTGCGCTGGCCTAGCGGATCGGATTCTCGCGGATGAACCGGAAGGAACGGATTTCGAGTTGGTGGTTGGTGCGAACAGCGACCACAGCCTGTTCGTGATTTTCGGTGACGATATCGCGGGACCGGTCCACAGGATGCGTCGAATCGGGGTCGTGACGGCGATGGACGCGGTCACGAAGAACGGCGAACTCGGGCTCGGTAATCGAAACGCCAGCCCGTTCGTGCTGGCGCTCGCGGACCTGATTCGCCCGGACGATAGCGAAAGCGAACCGGAACCGATTCACTAATGCGCTTTCTCCCGGACTCAATGGACCTTGAACCCTACATGGGTCCGCTTCCTGAATTCAGGGAAGTAAAACCCGCGTGGAAATTCAAGGACGATGTGGTCCGGGAGTTTAATCCTGTAGAACAGGATGCATTGCCTCGTTTGCCTTGGGAGAAAACGCATGAGGCATTCAGATTTAGACCCGGCGAGGTTACCTGTTATTTTGGATTCAGCAGCCACGGAAAGTCTGTGGTTATGGATCAGGTCACAGTTTCGCTTATCGATCAGGGGGAATCAGTTGCGATTGCATCGCTTGAGATGCCACCAAGTAAAACTCTCGCCAAAATGTGCAGGCAGGCGACGTGTAGGGAATGGCCGAATGAGGAAAACGTAAAACAGTTTTTGAAGTGGAGTGACAAGCTTCTGTATGTTTTCGACCATACAGGAATGATTAACGCTGAGACTATGTTGGCGGTCGTCAGGTACACCATCGACAAGTATCAGGTAAAGCATTTCGTCATAGACAATTTGATGAAGTGCATACGCGGACAGGATAACTACAATGGCGAAAAAGATTTTGTCGATGGCTTGGTTGCTATTGCCAAGTTTTATGGCATCCATATTCATCTTGTCGCACACGTTAAAAAGAGCGACGAGGCGAAGCGCCCTTCGAGGTACGATATTCGTGGGTCATCTACAATTTCGGATCAGGTCGATAACTGCGTCTACGTCTGGCGGAATAAAGACCTTGAAAAACGACTCAGGGAAGGCGACCACCGAAAAGGAATAGAGTTTGACACGTTGCTAGGAATAGACAAACAGCGGGAGAACGGTATCGAGGGTGAGTACGGGTTTTACTACGATCATCAAACTTGCCAGTTGCTCCCGCACGTCGCAGCGAAACCCATAACTTACTTGGCGGTTCCATGTGGAGATTGAAACCCAAAATTTCGATGCAGAAGTTAGGACAAACAAAAACCGGGAGCATGAACGAGACCGAAAAAACCTACGCTTGGATACTTGAGGGAAAGAAAGAGAGAAAGGAAATAATCGACTACTGGTATGAAAAGTTCAAGCTTAGGCTTGCGGATGATTGCTGGTACGTCGTGGACTTCATGGTGATTCTCCCCGATGGTGTCATGCAGATTCATGAGGTAAAGGGTGAGTACATTCGGGAAGACGCAATTATCAAGCTGAAGGGGATCGCGGAGGTTTTCCCGTTTGAAGTGTTCATGGCTCAGTGGAAGCGAAAGGAAAAGGCTTTCACCATCACAAAGGTGGGACGATGAGATTCGATATAGGAGCGATTCAAGACGGCCTGTACATTCAGTTGATGGAAGTAACGGAAAAGGAGATGGACAGGATTGTAAAGATTCAACCCGGTTGCCTCGGCGTACCGGCTGTGTTCTGCGTTCGAAAGGACGGAACGATTGAAACATATCCGAGAATGTGTCATGAGTGACAAGCTGATTTTCAATCTCGTCAACCCGGAGGTTAGGAAACATGCCGCAGAACACATCTACGAAGTCGGAGAGGGATACGTCTGCGAGATTAGAAAGCGAAGAAGAATTGAATCGCAAAATGCTAAGTTTCATGCAATGCTGGGCGACATATGCGCACAGTGGACTTTCAACGGAAGACGACTACGACCTATGGAAGCTAAGGTGCTCTTTATTTCTGCTCACGCATGCGCCACCGGAGAGGGTAGTGACATTGTTGAGGGACTTGAGGGAGAACTGGTTAATCTACGGGAATCTTCCGCAGAGATGACGATAAGTCGAATGGCGTCTCTCATTGAATACGTTTCAGCTTGGGGAGCTAACAACAGGATCAGATTTTCAGCGGGGCATCAATATGCCGAACCGGCAAACTGGCGTGAGAAGGCTGGCAAAAATAGTCCGTTTGATTAAACGAGACGGCGAGGTTTGTTTTTATTGTGGTGCTCAATTGGGAGGTGACATAACGATTGAGCACATGTTAAACATTGTGTACGGCGGAACGAACGGTATGGAAAACACCGTTCTCGCTCACAATAAATGCAACCAAATCGCCGGGAAGTTGTCTGTCATGGAGAAGGTAAAACTGAGGGAGAAAATGCATGTGGAGCAAAAACAAAAGGCCAATGGATGTGATCGAGAGGGAGCACGTGGAGGCTGTGAAACGACTGAGTTGTGGCGTGTGCTCCATACATGGACCCTCAGACGCCCATGAGCTTGTTCAGGGGGCTTGGTTCACGTCTATACCACTATGCCGTGATTGCCATATGGGGCATCATAACGGCATTCACGGGGAGCATAGAATTTGGGATGTGCTAAAGAAAACTGAGTTATCCGTTTTAAACGACACCATCGAAATATTGTTTTACAGGGGGCGATAATGCGCAAAAAAAGGGCGTCTGTTCCTATGTTTGAATTTGACTGCGAGCATTGTGGATTTCACGTAGTCAGAAAGGCGTACCGGGAAAACACTGAACCGGTACACAAGTTTTGCAGTATCAAATGCAACCGCTCGTGGAAGTCGGCACAGGCACCCTTGGTTGAAGAAACGTGCGACGTGTGCAATGTGAAGTACATGGTGAAGACAGACCGGAAGTATTACAGGAACAAGAGCCATTGTTGCAGTCCGGTTTGCCGTGTTCTTTACGACTCGCAGCACTCGGCTGAGATGATCCACACGTCGAGCAAGGAACGTTGCTTGGATGTGATCGAGATTTTGTTGTTACGCGGCTCGCTTCCAATCTGGAGAATCGCTAACTACGGTGACATGCCAGTTTGGGTAACGATAGCGATTGTTGAGAGCCTTCTGAAGAAAGGTGATATAGCGATTGATCGGGAGGCGTCGATAGGCCAGCCTGTCAATGTCTACAGGGCCGTGAAGCATAGGACGGAACCGCGTAAGATAGAAGTACCGCCTCAATCGGAAGAGTGGGCCACGATTTCCAATATGGTGCGATATGGACACGGTGAATTTTTGGGTATCAGTAATAACGGTAGTCATTAATTTAGTTACGTTATTCATAAACTACATATTGTGGTGCAATGTGAATAATGACTTCAAGGGTCCGGACAAATAGGGATTCCGAAAAAAAGAGAAAATCAAAAACTCTAAATTGGGAGTCCGAATGAAGACCTATTCTGTAACCGAAATGAGGGAGCTTTTTCGGGCTTGGGAGTGGGCTCGTAATGAAGTACATGCAGGAAAGTGCATACGTCTGACCATCGAGACGGAACACGAGCCTATCACTCAGGTAAAGCGCACTCTGCTATGGCGTGCGCTGGACCTGCTGGCGTCTGGAGTCATGCTAGAATCTGACCTGTACCTTACCTCCCGCCAGTGGTATCAAATCGCGGCCCAAGGGGCGTATGGCTACAACGAGGTAGAGATTGACCGGGAAATATACCGGATCGCACGGGAGCCCAAGAGAGCTACCCGCGACGAATTTAACCGGGTATGCGAGCAGGTTCTAATGTTCTGTGTCATGTTCGACATCGACCTTTCGAGTATAGAAAATGAAACCCGCGTTTTGGATGGTACACCTCCGTGATGGGGGAGAAAGAGTAGGGGTCAATAACTGCACGTTGCTGGTTAATGACAACCTTGGTGCATATAATTTCATGGGGGAGAATGGAGACATGGAGTTTTCATTCCCGGTCGATGCCGTGAAAATGATCGCAAAAAAGCATTACCCGTCAAATCAAAAAAATGACGGGTAATATCAAAAAAGCCCGCTTGCGCGGGCTCTTGTGTTTAGAAAGCCAAAGCGAGTTCCACAGCTTTGGTTTTCAAATCGTCCCCCGCGCCCAGCCATGCGGAGTTCAAACGGTTGTCAACATTTTGAGCACGACTATGGTAGTCGGTGTACTCGGTGACGGCATTAACGAACCCCCAAGCGGTCCCGGATACGCCGTCGATGGTAGAACCCTTGCCGCCTCCGTCGAACAGACTGAGGATCGATTTAAAGGCACGCGAATCGCTCACCTTAGAGATGGCATCGACCTTTTGTCCAGAGTCCATCTTTTCGAACCCTTCAGGCTTCAACAAATCGAACGTGAGTCGTTCGATACGCTGGGCGGAAACCGACTTGTCGGCAAGCCGCTTCATGTTGCTCGCGAACACGTCGAATTCGTCGTGGACAAGGCCAAGAGATTTTTTCATCTTGACCGGATCAAAAGCCATCTTGTGCGAAACGGAGTGCTTACCGGATTCGCCAAGACTCATGCTAAGCGTGTTATTGCAGACTACCCGGACGGTTGTAAACTTGCCGGTCGTTGCGAGAGTGCCATCCGCGCCAGTCACGAGCAACAGATACCCTCCAACCTTGTCACCCGGTACGATCTCGCACGTGTCACCAATCGACGCGAGAGCCCAAAAGCGCTTGCCCCCGAACAGGGTGCCCGCCGTCTCGATATGGAACCCGGCACCTTCAGTCAAGTCGCGGAAGAACTCCAGCACGTCGTGGGGTTGAACGACCTTGAACGAGCTACCAACCGTGCCCAAGGGCGCGAACGAATCGCTACGGTACAGAACCTTTTTGTCTGCTACCTTGCCACGGCACTTCATTACGCTGTTCGCAATGACGCTACCCGGTACGCGGCAAGTGTAGGAGAACTCTACAGGTGCCTCGCCAATGGTCCAGTCCATGCCAGCGGAGACCATCCACGATTCGATAGAAGCGCCCTTCTGGACCTGTTGGCCCAAGCCGTGCCACGGCGTGTCACCAACGTATGCCATCTCGATAAAGCCGTTCTTACGTTCTGTAAGTTGATGTGCCATTGTGTTCACCTATTTAAGAGAGGGGGTTACCGGCCGTTCCGACCGGTTACTTCAATTGTAGGAAACCAAATTAGGAAAGTCAAACCCAATGCATCAAAACAATTTGGTGCGCGGGCAGGTGGCGTTCGGATTCCAAATGCAGTTTCAGGACTATGACGGTGCAGGCGACGGAAAGGCAGGCGACCAACACCATAAGCAGATAGGCTTTCATAGCGGAAAGGCGATGGTCGAATAGATCAAAGCCGCGACAATTGCCGCCAGCGTGAGGTACGTGATAAGTGTTTTCATGACGGTAAAAACTCCCTGAAACCCCGGATGGTAAAAGCGATATCGTCAAACCCGTCTGACTCTGCCGCGTTCGCTTGCATATCGATGTAGCGATTGAAACAAGCGGCTTCGCCGTTGAATTGATGTGCATTCGACGGCCAAGCGTGAGCTATGTAGTGCATCTCGGATTGCCAGAAGGCCAGTGTTTGTTTGGTTCTCATGGTTGCCTCACTTGAATGAAGGGGCTTGAAGACATTCCCAAGCGCAACGGGAGATAGCGCGAACGTTGTTAGCCTTGCACCAATCGCAGTAGTTTTCGTAGGTCATGTGTTCCTCCAACCGAATGTGCAGAGTTGAATGCAAAGGGAGCGCTGGATTGTACGAATGTTGCGCATATGACGGCGAATCGAGGCGTATTGATCGACTGGGCGCGGGTTGTGCAACGGATTTGTCAACCCTATCAGGCTTGCTGGTGATTTCATGACTTTGATACCTCCTGCACAAAGTAGCGATAACCGCCGTATTCGTTGTCCAGCCTGTCAACCATCCGCGATGCACGAACGCGGGTTGCATACGGTCCCCGGACTTGCTGGCGGGTTTGACGGTCAATCACCACGTATTCGACGTTTCTTTCTTGCGGAGACGTGATGTAGGTAAGGGCTTGTGCTGACATGATTTGCATATATCCTCCGCTGGTGTAAGTCTCAATTATAGGAAACAAACGTCAGGAATCCAAACTCGATGGTGTAGGTGTAAACCCTATTGAACCGATGTACCAAAACCCTGTCAAAACCCGTGCAAAACCCCATGAAAACGGAGGCGAAATGTTCCAACCCGATGGACCCCTGCCAGACATAACGACAGTGTGGGAACAACTGAAAAACGCTAAGAAACTGCAATTGCAGGCAGAACGTAAGGTAGCAGAACAGGAAGAGAGATTGAAGGCGAATGCTGTCCAAATCGCTCACCTGATTGTGTTACTCCGTCAATCTGAAATCGAACGACCAATCACGCGGGTGAAATGATGAAAACAGGGTGCATAAAGACAGGTGCGGATGTGTGGATAGACTCGCATGGCGCTATGGCGCACGGCGACCTCTATCGGCTGGGTGACGAGAATATGGGTCATTGGTACATTTTGCGTGCTGTCACCGTTCGCAATTGGAGCTACGGAACGCACAAAGAGGACTCGGATTGCATCTTTTTGACGGAGATGTGTCCTCAAAACAGGATGTGGGAATTCGGCAATTGGGAAACGATTGTCATATTTGCAAGCCATGTCGTTGTTCAAAAGCAATTGTACGAATATTTGCACGAACGGCCATGAGTCTCGCTAAGGTCGTGATGGATTTGTTCAATTGTTCGCCACTCATGCGGAGATGGTCCAGAAGCGAACGAATTCAGGAACAACTAGCCCAATATGGAAAGGAGCGTCGTATGAACATGTACGTGCATGGACCTGAAGACAACGAAACCCAGCCTGAAAAGGCGTGCGAAAACTTTGGCATCGCGAGATCGATATCCAGCGCAATGGCCGAATATGAGCGAGCACGCAACAACCCGTGGGCGGGTAAATGGGCGGACGGTGCAAGCGGCAGAGTGGAGATAGAGCCGAGCCGGAACGAAAACCACGGTCAAACGTTCTACGATATCGCGGTAGGTTCTGACGTCCCGGTAGCGCCACTGCCAGCACAACCCGCAATTGTTGGTTGCTTGTGGAACGGTCGTCACGTGCCAGCGAAAAGCATCTTTCGTGCGAACAAAACCCCGCACATATACGCTTACATAATGGCCGATGACGGCGACGTTACATGGTGGCGGTGCGTGCTCCCGTTTGGCGTGAAATACCTTGCAGGATACGGCAGAACACAACTAGGGGCTTATTACGACTGGGTGCGCAAGAATAGGCAATGGGCGGATGAGATGTAACGCCGTCATTGTTGAAAACCATCACTGTAGTGAGTGAGCCTTGTGACCGGACCTAGTGCTACGAACACTAACCGGTCATTTTTTTATGGAGTGAGAGATGACAAACATAGAACGTGACTTCGAACATTACGCATACGTACTGACACACAGCCTCATAGCAGGCCAGCTAGTCGTGACGCGACGCCTTATACCTAGCCGAGAGATGTATGACTGCTACACCCCCATGGAGCGCGACGGAAAGCTATACAGCCAGCAGTGCGGACACGACTGGAAAAGCTATGAACCCTTCTGGACGCCGGTCGATTTTGCCACGATAACCACGGTCCATAGACAAGCGGAATGGAAAGATGCTGAATCATTCAAAACAAGAGGTGAAAACCGCTTAGCCGCGTGCGATAAACGAACGCCGAGCCGCCTCATATCGCGCCTTGTTTCCTCCATTTGAAGATAGTTTGGCTGTAAGGTTCAGGCCGAAAACGCGCGTGATAATCGTTGGACCGTGATGTGACGCGCGTAAGTCATTGATTCTATTGTGCATTACTATCCTTACACACTTGACATAATGGATGTTATCAACGTTTCACCCCCTCCCGAAAGTCAATTGAAAGAAATCCCGTGGTGACTCAATTGGGTCCGTGGACGTGTGAGTGAAGGGGATGTCACATTTCCCCAAACAAAACGGAAATCGCCTATACTCACATCTAAGACACAAAGGAGGTTTAATGAATCCACGAGCCGATATGTCAGTTTCTTTAAGAGAGCTGCTTTCCGCACTCGAATTTAGCCAAGCGGAACTATCCCGTAGGATCGGGGTCACAGTGGTGACGGTGAATTATTGGTGCAACGATCACACACGGGTTCCACAGGTGGTTCTCATGTATTTGCGTCTGTTAATCGAGGTTAGGAGGCTGGGAAAATGACGGAGCGAGAGGCATTGCAGTTGGTGTTGGATCATGTCGATTACATGGCTTATTCGTGCCAGTTCACCGACATGGTCGGCGCGGTTTTGCCGGTTCAAGTTATCAAACTGGCGCGCAAGGCGCTCGCGGAGAACTCGGACCCGATGTCCAAGGTTCTTCGCCACAACACGCCGTTTCTGCGCTGGGCTTTGGAGGATGACAAATGAGGCGAGATGATGATTGGTACGACCGGCCAGCTACGCAGTGGTTTAGCAGGATCGAGGCTTTAGCGGAACTTCGGGAACTAAAGTTTGCGATTAGTGCTATGGCTGAGACTGTCGGCACGGGTGGTTCGTTTGAGCGTGAGATGGCTGGTAACGCAAGCCGTGGGATTGCTCGGCGGATCGATTATCTCCACGATTCTTTTTTACGTCTGGTGGACCCAAAATGAGCACAGAGAAGGCGGTCGCGGCTGCTGCTGCTCGCAGGCGTGATACCGGGATCAAGGGCCGGGTGCTCCACCTCGTTGAAGGCTGGGGTCCGATGTCTCGGGCGGAGTTAATGACGCGCTTCCATACAAACCAGAACGGGCACGTTTCGACCTACTTGCGGCAATTGGTTCTGGATGGGCGGATCATGCTGGTCGATGGGCGCTATACCTCGGTGCTGGTGAAACGCGAGCCGTACCGGGGCTACGAAACACTGTCTGCAATGCAGGCGCATACGAGGGCTATGCTATGTCAAGCGGATACTTGAGCGGCGACGGTCGGTGGAGCGGCAGTGAGCACGATGAGGTTTGCTTTATCCGCGACGCGTGGGAACTGATCTTGGGGCTCGCGCAGACCGACCATATCTGCTACACGGTCGTGCAACAGGTCGAGTGGGGTGATATCTCGATTCAGCGCGCGCTCGGGATCATCGCGGTTCATCAAACCAAGCGTGCGATGTTGATGGAAAAGGCGTTTGCCGATTTGATGGCGTGCTCGCCTCCCGTGCGAACGATGGCGATTTTGAATTGCAAGAACTGCGGTCTTAAAACGATGGAGATTAAAGATGTCCCCCGAACAAAGGAAGGAACTGGACCTGATAATCAAGGACCACAAGCAGAGTCACCCAACGTTCGCTAACCCGGCGTGGCTCTATGAGCATCAACACCTTGGTTTCGTGCTGAAACTCATTGAAGACGGAGAATTAATTGACAAGCCGATCAACCTCACGCCGGGAGTCTGGATTGCCCAAAACGTCGGAGCCGCAGACCAAAGTCAAGGCGCATTGCAGCGACCTGAGAACGGCGGAGCCTGTCCCCACGCCGCCCCCTTCCACTACTGCGACGGATGCAAAGTCGACCCCTGTCCACTCGGACTTGACCGAAAATTCGGGCGATGATTTAGCTCGGGCGGTCATGTTGCTGCGAATCCTTCGCCAGTGGTATCGGGCGGGAGGCGATGAGCCCCCGGATCGCATGGCTAAGGAACACCCCCTGTACCCGATGAATGCTAGGGGTCCGGGGGAGGTTTACGGTAACAGAGGGCCATTGTGGAGAGAGGTTGAACGGCTCATAAAACGGGTTGACTGGTTCATACAACGTTCTCAGGAATGAGATACAATCACTTATCGGGGAGCCAAGTTGGCGTGTCTGCGAACCGCGTGGGGCATGCACCACGGGCAAGCGGTCAGGGTTCGATGCCCTACTCTCCGACCCAATTCAGGAATCTGAAATGAAACGCACGATTATCCAAATTGCTTCGCGGCATATCAGCAACGAAGACGAAGAATCGGTTCTGGCCTTGGCCGATGACGGGACGCTGTGGGAAGGCTGTAATCATATTATTAAGACTAATGCGGAAAATCCGGGGGGTGATGGGAAACCCGGCCCGGCGAAGTACAGGTATGAGTTTCAATGGGAACGGCTCCTTGATTTGCCGGAACGGTATTCAGACAACTTTACAAAGGTGAGATGAAATGAAGGTCACAACGAAGAAAGCAAAGCCGGTGGTGTATCACGTGCGGATCGTCAAGCGCGGCGATGAACTCGCGATCAACGTCCGGGGCTCGGAAGACCCCGTAGCTATCGTGGACGTGCTGCGTCGAGGCGCGGATTTGATCGAGGAAGAGGGCCACGTCGAGGCGGATTCCAGTCAGGAATCGTTGCCTCTGAAAGCTGAATGATCGGGCATCTCGTCGGCGTCGCCATTGTGTTTGGATTCCTTGGTTTCTGTATTGGGTTGAAGTGTTCATATGACCGTCAAGATAAAAAGGTGGATGGCGGTGCAGATGAGGGAAACCGTAGCGATTCAAGCGGTGCGTGACGCGTTCTTTTCGTGGTACAGGGGCGAACGCCCCTTACCGGATTATGTGCAGGAATACGAGGAAGCGAAAGCGGCCTACGTTCTACCCAAGGTGATTGAAAATGGCAGTGGACCCGAACAACCGCGTGAAGGTGACGGACTTGGGATACAAGGTGATTCACAAGGGAGGGGAGTTATTCGAGACGTTCCCGACATTCGCTAAAGCATGGGAAAAGTTGCAGGAACTTTTGAAGTCAAAATGATTATTGAACTGGATATTGGGAGGATCGTAGACCTAAGCCCGCAAGCTTGGAAGTTGCTGATGGTGTCATTGTTATTGATGGATGAAAACAATTACATTAATCACGATACGGGTTACTACAGTCGGGCAAGCAAGTATCGGATTTACAAGGAACTGTTGGAGAAACGCGTTCTGTTGAAAGTAGGAAACACATATCAAATAAACAAAGAGATTGCCAAGGTATGAAAGACTTCAAGCGCGTAAAGAGATTCGATATCCCCATTTACTGCGGCGTCGTTTATTTTTGCAAAACGCGGGTCGCGTGGAAGGAAGTACGAAAGCACTTCAAACTCCCCCCGCCCCCGGCACGTGCCCAAGGCTGCACGTCGTCAATCGAACGTGGTATGGACATGATCTATGTCGTCTACGTCGGCAACGGGAAATACAGTACGCTCGCTCATGAGATGACGCATGTCGCACTGGACGTGTTCAACGATGTCGGGATTGAGATTGTGAAGGGCGAGAGTAACGAATACTTCACGTATTTCCTTGAAACGTTGATGAATATGGCAGGGAGACTGTGATGGATTACGTTGTCGATTGGGATAAGGTGTACGCGTGTTGCCTGTCGATGACATGCATGGACAACTTCTGCAAGATTCTCTTCATGACGGCACAGGCAATGCCAATCAGGAAGGCTGACTTCAATGAAAAGGTGATTGCGGAGTTGGTCGAGAACAAACTGTTGCTTCAATCCGGCAGTTCAATCCGGTTACCCAAAGAGATTTTCCACTTCATATGACTACGACAGAGATGTTCCTCCGCTACATGCGGTACAAGAACAATCATCACTTAAAGTTTGGCGCGGATAACGCACGGCATTATCCTCCGTCAACCCCTTGGACGTATAAGGAGTTTGTTCATTTGTGGTTTGACCTGAGACTATGATTTTTGATGTAGAGAACTTCTACGAGTTTTGTAGCAAGCTGAAGATCGATACGAAAGAAAAGGGGCAACAGCCCCTAAAGCTTTTGGGGAGTCAGAAGTACGCAATTGAACAGATAGCGGATGGATTGGCGCACGACATACACACGTTCCTGTTTCTCAAGGGGCGTCAAATGGGTATCAGCACGGTGATGATCGCGCTGGACCTGTACTGGAACTTTAAATATCATGGACTGCAAGGAACCCTCGTTACAGATACGGACGACAACCGGACGTATTTCAGGTCCATCATCGATATGTATATGGACTCCCTTCCGAGCACTCATAAAGTGCTACCGGTTAAGGGTGGCAATAACCGCACGCACCTTGTTTTACGCAACCGGTCACGGTTCACGTATCAAGTCGCAGGCGTTAGAAAAAAGGGTGGTCTTGGGCGCGGAAAACCGATTAATTTTATGCACGGCACGGAGTGTTCGTCGTGGGTTGACGAGGAAGGGCTCGCCTCACTCATTGCTTCGTTTGCGGAAACTCACCCTAGGCGTCTTTACATATTCGAGACAACGGCTCGCGGTTACAACATGTTCTATGACATGTGGGAAACAGCGAAGGAAGCAGAGTTTCAGAGGGCGGTATTCATCGGCTGGTGGAGGAATGAACTTTACCAGTGCGAAAGAGACGACCCACGGTACAACTATTATTGGGACGGTGAGTTCACATCCGATGAGGCGGTTTGGGCTCGCGAAGTAAAGGAGCTTTACGATTTTGAGATTACTGACAAGCACATCGCATGGTGGCGGTGGAAACTTGCGGAGGAAATTAAAGACGAGATGTTGATGTATCAGGAGTTTCCGCCTACGGAAGAGTATGCGTTCCAATTGACCGGATCGAAGTTCTTCTCTGCGGAACAGGTTAATAAGGATTACAAGGTATCGAGGGATTTGGTCGCACAGTATTATCGGTACAGAATGGGTATGCACTTCGAACATACTCAATTCATGGAGACAACGAAACAGCATGCAGAACTTACAGTGTGGGAGCATCCGGACTCGGATGGAGTGTACGTTATCGGTGCTGATCCAGCTTACGGCTCTAGTGAATGGGCTGATCGATTCGTGGCAAGCGTGTGGCGCTGCTACGCTGATCGAATTATCCAAGTCGCAGAATTTTGCACTGCCTCAATCAATACCGTACAGTTCGCATGGGTTCTTGCTCACCTGTGCGGAAACTACAGCGGTGCATTACTTAACCTTGAAATTACAGGTCCGGGACAAGCCGTTTTCAATGAGTTGATGAACCTACAGAGACTTGCGGGAAGCAAGCAGGCAACATGCGCTGATATCTATGATGTGGTCGCGGGGATTAGGCATTATCTCTACAAACGTCAGGACACAATGGGAGGTTCGTATGCATATCAATGGCAAACTAACTCGCGTGAGAAAGAGCGTATGTTCAATAATCTGCGGGATTATTATGAACGCGGCATGGTCGAGGTTTCTAGTGCGGAAGCGCTTCTGGAGTTTCGCAATATTGTGCGTAATGACGGCGCTATTGGTGGTGATGGCAGGGCCAAAGATGATCGCGTTATTGGAGCCTGTCTTGCGTGTGTTGGATGGTCTGACTGGCTCATGATAGGATTGAACGCGGAACAGATTACCTACGCCTCGGAGATGGCTAGGCGTGCTCAGGAAGCCGGTACGCACGTCCTGCAACGTCAGGTGATGCGGTTCATGGAGGCGATCAGGAACCCCCCTGAAGGCCCGGATGACGAGAACTGGCGTGATTGATATCCCCCTCATTCCCCGCGTCGAACTCATGCACCGTCTACAGGGTATGCGTGGTCGCCACGGTCCCCATCTCCCCGGCGAGGGCGTCAACCTCAAATGTGTTGAAGTGTTTACAGGAATCACACAGACACGGCTCAGTCAGGTTTACTTGAACGGAGATGTGAGCAACCGGACTCAGATATTGCTCTCGCAGTTCTTCCATCGGTGGGATAAAGGTGAAATATCTTTTTCATACGACGGGAAAAAATGGAGCGTGGTTTTCAACAATCCCCCAGTTCAAAGATACACAATGGTTCGGTGCGCAAGGATTACAAACGGCGTAGCCACAATAGACAAAATATATGGAGTACAGCGGTGATTATCAAAGAGTGGAAGTGTGCGCTGCACGGCTCGTTCGAAGGAAGTCACCCTATTTGCCCACACTTTGGATGCGAGTCAGACGATGTCGAGCGTGAATTCAAGACCCCCATTTCAATCAAATCGGACCTTACTAAATTCACAGATGCAGGATTACAAAAAACGGCTGATGTGTATGGTCTGTCCGACATGCGGAACACAGATGGTAGTTCTGTGCGATCCAACATACCCATTGAGCAACAGGCTGTGTGGGGTAACGCTAACGGGGTGCAATTCGAATCCATGATGGCGAAGGCGCAACAGGACATTGTAATCAAGCGGGACAACAAACCTGACCTTATAGCGCATAATTCGGGTATGGTCGCCACGTCGCAGGCGACAGGCAATTTTGGAGGGAGAGTTGTACCCCCGGCTGAAATAACGGTCGCTAAATCGGACCCTCAAGATGTTCAAAAAGTTAAGAGTTGACGGCAATGAAAATCCCGACAGATGCGGTGGACAGGGAACAGTTCTACCAAAACGTGATGAACAAGTGCCTAATTACTCGTTCGGAGAGGGAGGCGTTTTACCGTCAGCTTCAAAGCTATTTTCTTTTCGGGGGGCAGGAAGGGACACAGGCGGAATACAACAAGATTCAACCCACGATACTATTGTTGACAAGCTTCATTTACTCAGCAGAAACAACGAAGTTCCTAATCCAATTAGGCGCAACGGTTCCAAAATCCGAGCTACAAAAGGTTCCCGTTCTGTCACAAGAAATTAACGACTTGTGGCACGACAGCGACACTGACTTGAGCACGAACGACGCCATCATGTGGGCGTTCTGCTATGGCTGCACGATTGTGAAGGTGTTTTGGGATCACGGCATGAAGGTCTACATGTGCGAACCCGGCACATTCGGCGTCTACCGCGAGGATATTAGCTCTCTCGAACAGCAGGAAGCCGTGTGCCACGTCTACATGACTTCTCGTAGCCAGTTGGCTATGGACCTGAAGCGCACCCAGCATCCGCAAGCCAAGGCCATCATGGACTGGGTCGAGGCGGGGGCTCAGACGATGAGCCACGAGGGCTACCCGGAAGGGCTCCAGCGCTTGATTGTCACCCAAAGCTACCCGCAAATGTCCGGCATGCCTGCCGGGGGCATGACAAACAACGGCACGTCGTTCGACTACAAGCCGAAAAACGATGCTGACTTGGTTGAAATGTACGAACTGTACGTGTGGGATGACGACCTCCAGAAAGATGAGAACGGGAACGCAGAGGGCAATTGGCGGATCGTCACCATTGCCGACCCCGGCGTGGTTATCTATGACCGGGAGTGGTTCGGGATTCCTAAAATCCTGCCATTCGTGAAGGTTTGCCCGTTCCCATTGCCGTTTTACTTTTGGGGAATGTCGTTTCTCGCCAATCTCGTGCCGCTTCAGGATTGGAGAACGGAGCGCGTCGAACAGATTCGCAGACTCATGAAACTCCAGATCAAGCCGCCAAAGGCATTGGAGGGATTTTCAGGGATAACGGAAGAGAAAGCGCAGGCTTTGAACCGGATTGGCGGGATTCTCATGGGGCAACCGGGGTCGAAAGTCTCGAATCTCCCCCCGCAAATGCCAGCGGATTTGTTCGCGGAACTCGCTCAGATTGACGCGATGTTTGACGACACAGCCGGTATTACTCACGTGATGCAAGGCAAGGGAGAATCAGGCGTCAGGGCAAAAGGGCATGCCGATCTAATGGCTCGCCTATCCTCGGCACGCCCAAAAACAACGGCTTTGCGTGTTGAAGACGCCTTGGATCGTATCGCTACTCTCATGTGTTTAAATCTGCAACAATTTTCCGCGCAAAAATATACAATAGAGGGAGAGAAGACGGCTGACGGGAATCCACTGGTTTTCTTAGCCACGCAATTTACTGACGATTTTGTAGTGAAGGTGGACGCACACAGCAGTTCGCCGATATTCGTAGAAGACAAGAAGGCTGACGCACAGGCATTGTTGGAAGCAAAGGCAATTGATCGCGAGACGTTCCTTGAAATGTTTGACCCCCCCGGCGTTCAAATGTTGAAAGAGAGATTGAAATTGATCGAGAAAAAGGAAGCGGAAATGGCTAAGCTCCAAGCCGCGTTTAAGCTGAAGGAAGATCAAGTTAAGCACGGTGGAAAATAGGCAATACCGCGACGCCCGGAACTAGCGGCTGACGAAGGACTCAAGAATAGTCCACTCTTAGGAGAAGATCATGCGTGCAGAATATCTGCGTCGTCGTCGTCACGGTCACCGCAAGTAAGCGGACCACTTGCGGGGAGTGACGCCCCCGCTTTCCCACAACCTGTGCATAAAAGGGGATTATCATGGACCATTTCAAGATGGGTCGGCGTAGCCGGAAACACAAGAGGAAGTAATCATGCAAGTCGAACTCGAAGTCGGCGGCGGTCGCCGGGGTGGAATGAAGAAACGCAGGCATAAACGCAAATGAGCGTACCTCCGCAAATCCTTCAGATGATGCAGCAACAGGGCGGTCAAGGGGGTCAACAGCCCCAAGGACAGCCCCAAGCCGCTCCCGGCGCTGCTCCACCTACAGGCGTCAGTCCCGGTGCTCCCCCGGCTGCGGCTGGCATGCCTACCCCGCAAAAGAAAGCGGGGTTGATCGCGGCTGCGGGTGCGAATATTCACATTGCCATGAATATGTTGGAGCAAGCGCTCCCGGTTTTTGGCAGTGAAACGAAGCAAGGGAAAGGAATCCTGAAAGTCTTGTCGATGCTGTCTGCGGAGTTCGGGCAAAACATGGATAAAGAACTGGTGCCGTCGCAGATCATGCAAATGGCACGTCAGGAGCCGTCTATGGGCGGTGGTAGTGCAATGCAGCAAGCGATGATGAAGGGTGCCCAAGGTGGGCAACCAGCACAGGGTGGGCAACCACAACCGGCTCAACCGCCACAAATGTAGGTGATGACATGGGCAAGCTTTTCGAACCGGCTCCGACCGGAAAACGCGCTCCCACGGACAACAAACGTGAGAACGGGCGCATTATCAATGTCCCCCGCTATGCGGAACTCGGGGGTTTCACAGGCGCGTCGAAGGCTTTGACGGGCAATAACATCAAGATTCGTCGTCCGGGCGGTGAAAAATAATGACCACACTTGAAGAACTAACCCCAAACCAGATTATGCAATTGGCCGGTATGACTCACCAGCTTGCAAATGACCCGGCGACTCGCGCCGATTACTTGCGGCTGGTGAAGAAAAGGAATCCAAACGTTCCGATTCCTGAAATTGATGCCGTTGATCACGTCAACGGCCAGATCGATGCGCTGAAAGCCGACAATGAGAAGCTTCGGCAAGAGCGACAAGAAGAAAAACTCGTCGCTGCCATCGAAAAGAAACGCGCGTCTGTCATTGCAAAGCATAAACTGACCGACGATCAGATGACAGAGATTGAAAAGCTGATGGTCGAAAAGCATTTGCCCGATTACGACACGGCGGCAGAGTTTTTCACCATGCAGAACAAAGTCGCAGCCCCCACGCCTTCAAGCATCGCAAACCCCGATTGGAAAATGCCCGATTCCGCCGTCTGGAACAAGGGAATTGGCAATAAACAACAGCTTGACAAGATCGCTCGTGAGCAAGCTTACGCGGCTTGGAACGAAGTTAAAGGCGCTGGCGCATAATAGCCCGGTGAAAACAGTAATTTAAGCAGAGGTTCATCATGCCGGTACTCGGTACAGGGATTATGCCGTCAGGGGCGATTGGGACGGAAGTTCAATACGTCACCAGACGCGCGTTTGTCCCCAAAATGGTGGTGCAGATTTATAACTGCTCCCCGATGGTCGGCGCACTGATTGCCAATGCACAACCCGCCACGGGCGGTGTGTCCTCGGTGACGGTGCCGGTGCAGGGAACCTCGTTTGTGAATGCTCAGTGGACTGATTACACGGGTGTTTTCAATCAGCCAGCGGTGCAGCAAGGCGCACAGAACGCGGAATACAACCTCAAATCGCTCGTCGTGCCGATTCCGTTCTTCGGGATGGAGGCTGCGGTCCAAAAAGACCACGCGATCATTCCTTTGATTGAAGCGCGGATGAACGACAGTACGAACGTCGCGTGCGACGCGCTCGGGACGGCGGTGTACAACAACACGTCCAACAATCAACAGTTGATCGGGCTCCCCGGCGCGATTGACGACAGCACGAATCTGGTCACTTACGGCAATATCAACCGAACCACGCAGACATTTTGGAAAGCCAAGGTGTACAACGCGGCTGGTGTCAACCCCACGCGTGCGCTGGTCATGCAGTACATCTCCGGGACGTTCAAAAACTGCGGCGAGATGCCCAGTTTCGGGGTGATGGGGGTCGGCACATGGCAAACGCTCGCAAACGACTATATCGGCCAAGAATCCTATGTTATTACGCCAGAAAAGGGATTCGATTCGGAGCCAAATGGCGCACGCGCTGCCTTCCGTGCCCTTATGGTTGCCGGTGTTCCGATTTACTGCGACCCGTACTGCCCGGAAGGACTGTTGTACCTGATTAATTCGAACTACAACGCGCTTTACATCCATGAAAACGCAGCTTTCGCTTTCACGGGATTCGAATCGACGTTGTCAAATTTCCAAATCGGCTACATCGGCGCGGTTCTGTCGTTGCTGGAATATGTGTGTGTCAAGCCAAAGGCTAATACGCGGGTTTCGAACTGGACCTTCGTCACGATTTAATAGGGTGCTGAAATGCCTTCCAATAAAATTGGGTATCAAGGACAGAGTACCGTCCAACCGCCGTTGCAAATGTCGCTCGCGCCAAGCGAAGTGCTGCTCATTCCGGACGGACAGGGCGTGCTCGGTACTTTCGGCGCTCAAGCGGTCGGAAACAACGTCGGCACTCAGGCGCTGACGGGGCAATACCACTGCACCCTTGGACCGTACCTGTCGTTGCAGCAATACGACACGAATTTGCAAGTGTGGCGCAATGTCCATGCGTTTTCGGGTGGTCCACACTTTATTTCGTCGGACGGCACGAACTATCGCGTGGCAAACCTGACGGGTTGCCCGATTGGCGCGGTGATTACGAACGCGGGTTCGGGACTCACGAACGGTTTCAATACGGTTGCAGTGACGCCTACCTCTGGTGGTTCGACGTGGAACACGATTGTCGGTGGCGCGGTCAATACGGGCATTGCCGTAACCGGCACGGTGTACGCTTCGCCGTCTCTGTTCGGTGCGACCACGGGCGGCGTGACGGCCTCGGGCGGCTCGAACTATACGAAGCCCCCGATCATCGTTTTCGGACCCCCGGCGAACCAAGGTTCGACCCCGTACATCCTGCCGACAGCCACTTGCGTTCTTTCAAGTGGTGCAGTGGGCACGATCACGGTTGAAAACCAAGGCGCTGGCCTCGTGGGCTTGCCAAGCATTTCCTTTGTCAACCAACCGGGCGACACGACGGGCGGCGGCGCGATTGCTGGCTGGATTGCAGCAAACAACGGCAACACGGGCACGGGAACTCTGACGTGGATGGGCGTCAACTCGCCGGGTAACACGGGCGCTGGCTTGACTGCGGCTCCTACCTTCACGTTCTCCCCGGCGTCTACGATTGCCGCGACGTGCCTCATGAATTTCGTCGTGACCGGCCTCACCAGCACGGCTAACGGTGTCGCATATCCGAATGCCACAACGTTTAGCTGGGTGGTGGGCGGTACGGTCTCGGGTGCAACGGCGGTCAACACGAATCCGAACTATGACAAGCTTTGGATCATGCCACGGCCAGCGCAAGTGTCGGCGCTGACGACGACGACCACGTTTGCCAGCGCAACGGTGACTGTTGCTGACGCTGGATTCGGCTTCGAACAGGCTCCGGGCGTCATTTACCCGAACTACGTCGGTGCGACGACGCAAGCGGTGTTGACCCCGATTTTGGGCGGTATTAACGACTTTTTCAGCCTGCAACCGATCTAAAAGGCATCCAAAATGTTCCTGTATGTCACAAACAAAAACGGTTTCACCCACACAGATAGATATAACGGTCAGGATTTCGTATTTGAGCCAAATACGCCGGTCGTAGTCGAGGCAAATGCGGTGACGCACATGTTCGGCTACGGTCGGCGCGACAAGACCGAAAACTTGATTCGCCTCGGGTGGCAAAACGACGAAGCGAAGGTGAAAACCCTCGCGAAATTCGTGATTACTGAGGCGGCGTTCAAGCCAGCGGATGAACCGGAAGTAGCGGAGTAGGAAATGGCATCTCCAAATGGATCAACGTGTGGAAATGAATCTCCGGTAGTCGATTCTGCCGGTAACGGGTACGTGGTTTATCCGACAGATACCACGACAATGGTTCAAACGATCAACCTAGAGATTGGTTCTCCCGGCGAGCCTATAGACTTGATCCTGTTTTACTCAGGAAACATCTATATCTTGTGCTCGAACGGTGCATGGTTCCAGTACGGGGGAACATCGGTTACCGGTGGTGGATGGACATCTCTTGAGAGCGATCCACGCACATAAGGATTCATCATGTCTTACTACTCCGCTAGTGTATTGACGGCAACTCTGTCTAGCACAACGAATGACATCATGACGATTGTTCCTGCTTCTGGCAGGATCATTCAATTGATCGAGTTCTCGGTGACTGGACAGGGTACGGCGTCTTCTGCCGCTCAGGTCAATCTGTCGAATATCACGACGGCAGGGGTGACAGGGACAGGCGGGATTACCCCATTGCCATTGAACCCCGGCTATGCGCCAGCGGCTACGGCAGTAGTGAGCACGGCATGGGGTACGCAACCGGTCATCGGTGCGATTCCTACTGTTCCTCTTGGTGTCAACGCAAATGGCGGAATTTTCCGCTGGGTAGCTCGGCCAGATGAGGTTATCTTGGCTATTGGCGGCTTGGCTGCGGCTCTCGGCTGGTCTATCCGCTGCTCCACGACTGGTTCTGGTCTCTATACCGTTTCGGTGACGTGGTCGGAGAACCCATTCTAATCTGCTTCAAATCAGGCGGGGCAGGGAGTCAAAATGGCCTCGTATCTCGGTATTTTTACGGCTTATGCCGACTTGCCACAATCATTCGCCGCGTCAGACGCAGTGGGGGTTGTGGCATTTGCTATTAATCAATACTTCCTTGGATTGGGGTTTTCTGGCTCGTCAGTATGCCAAATCGCTCAGACATACCCGGATCAGAGTGTTGCACAACCCCAAATAGCTGGATTTCAGCTTTGCAAAATCACGATAAAAGCGATTCTACCGACCACGGTAACGCCGGTACAGGCTGAAACGTACATCGCCACGGCCATTGCGCATTACCTCGCGGTCAACAACTTTCCCGGCAATTGTTCCGCCACACTGACTGGCACCGGCCCAACAGCAATTATTGTTGGTCCGACCCCAATTGTTGATTTGTCGGGTTTGATGATGGCTGCGACTACCTCGGTCACGGCGCTCCCTCCCGCATTTAGACCGATGTTGCCGCTATGACAGTCATCGTTCTCACCTCGGGCACAAGTTGGAGCGTACCGGGGGACTTCACCACAACAAACACTGAGGAAACGTGGGCTCCGGGCGGGGGCGGGGAAGGCGACGACTCGCTAGGCGGTGGTGCTGGGGGATCAGGTGGTTATTCCTCTGTAAGCAGTCTCACCCTGTCCGGTTCGATCACGATAAAGATCGGCACTGGGGGTGCCGGGGGCAATGGGGCCAATGGCAGTCCCGGTAGCGGTCCTACCTACTTCAACGGCTCGTCTCTCGCCACGTCGTCTGTCGGCTCCAATCCGGGCCAAGGGGCTATATTCAGCGGCACAGGTGCCGGGACAGGCGGTGCAGGCGGTACGACCACGGGTGCGGTCGGCACGGTCAAGACTGCGGGCTCTGCGGGGGGCAATGGTGGCGACGATCCTTCGTTCGGGGGTCCGGGAGGTGGCGGGGGCGGCGCTCCGGGACCAAATGGCGCTGGTGCGGTCGGCGCTACGCCACCTACTGGTGTGGGCAATGACACTGGCGGTGCTGGGGGTGCTGGTGACAGTGGTAGCGGTGGTGCGGCTGGCACTGGTGGAACCTCTGGTTCCAAGAATGGAGGTGCAGGCGGTGCCAACACCAATGGTGGCGGGGGCGGGGGCGGGGCTTATGCCGATAATGGATCAGGCAACCACGGCGGCGTGGGCGGTCTACCGGGTGGTGGCGGTGGTGGCGGTGACAATGGCGGTCCAAATGGCATAGGCGGTGCAGGCGGTGGCGGTCAAATCAGGATTACTTACACCCCAGCGGTGGCCGGGGACGCGCCGATCGTTCAATTCGATCTACCCTACGCGAACAACCTCACGAAGTGGGCGAAGTACGACTTTTCAGGATGGCAAAGGGAACCTCTCGCGGCGAATAACTACGTCGCATTGGGCAATTCGACAGACGTTCCACGCGGCTTTATCAGCGATAAACGCTGGGATTATCAGGGGGTCCAAAGGGGTCCGCTCGCTCACGACAACGCGGTAGCCTTCACGTCTAGATCAACGGACGTTCCTCGCGGATTCAGGGACGACAAGCGATACGACTTCGGAGGGTGGCAACGGCCACCTACAGCGGCAAATAACTTCGTGGCAGACAGCACGAGGTGGACGGACGTACCGATTGGAAAGAACCTCAACAGCTATCAGGGGGTGCAACAGTCTCCGTTGGCTGCGAGCGTGGTTGTGGTCGTCGCACAGGGCGGGGCGTCGTTCGATGTACCGTCAGGAAAACTGAGTGACAAGCGCCTAGACTATCAAGGCGTGCAGAAGGGACCAATTGCAGCGGATAACATCGTTGCGTTCTCTTCTACTTCAACGGCGGTTCCGGGTGGTAAAACCGGCTGGGATTACAAGGGCGTTCAACTCGCTCCGCTGGCCCACGATAACGCCGTGGCTGTGTCTTCGCGCTCGTTTGACGTACCGGCAGGCAAGAATCTATTCACGATCAATGGTGTACAGCAGTCCCCGTTGGCAGCGAATTTTGTCAATACGCAGTTCGCGGCGGGACAGGTCTATGACGTTCCTAAGAACTACCGGAATGATGGGCGCTGGACGTTCATTTTTAACGGGTGGTCGGCTTCACCAGAAGCGGCGAATGTGGTTGCGCTTCCCCCGCAACTAAGCTTCTCAACGGATTTGCCTCCCACAAATGATAAACTCAGAAAATGGAGCTTGGCTGGTTTTGCCGATGGATGGACACGCGGTCCCCTTGCTGCGAACGTAAATCCTACCCCGTCGCCACCACCACCATTCATAGGTATGGGATCACTTACAACACTTTGTAACTACTCGGCTGACGTTCTCCGCGACTTGCACGACGAGAACGGCGTGTTCTATTCGACCACGGACGTGACGCGTGCGATCAACCTCGCACGTCGAAAAGTGGTCGAGGATACCGGGTGCCTACGCGTCTTGCAGGTCGTGTATTTCAGCGTGAATCAGGAATCCTATATCTTTGGGTGTGTGACAGGAACCCAAATTCAGGCTGGAGGATCAGGCTATGTCAACCCGGTTGTGGCGTTCTCGGCTCCAGCGGCAGGCGGCACGACTGCAACGGGAACCGTCCAACAGAGTGCGGGCGTGGTTACGGGGATTACGATCACGAATCCGGGCTCCTACTACCAGACATCGCCTACTGCTACGATCACGGACGCCTCGGGGCCGGGGACTGGGGCCATCGCGCTTGCGGGGGCGATCAACGTCCAAACCATCGACATCCTGAACGTTTCTCCGCTCTACACGACGACGCGCTATGCGCTCATGTGGGCGGAATTCAGCCAATTCACGGCGAAGTGGCGTTACTGGACCAATTGGCAGCAATTGCCGGGGATTTTCTCGGTCTACGGACAGCAAGCGCTCTACATCGCGCCCTTGCCGGATCAGGTCTACCCGGCAGAACTTGATACGGTTATTTATCCTAACGATCTTGTCGATTGCACGGTCGGCGTGGAGCAAATCGCGCTTCAATACCAAGACCCAATCCAGTATTACGCGTGCTACATCCTGAAGCTGAAGGAACAGTCGTTCGGTGAGGCAAGTTACTTCCTTGACCTGTACAAACAGCGCGTAGTGGCGTGCATGGTTGCCTCTGCAACACGTCGTGTACCTGACCCGTATGACGATCAAACGTACTATGGTCCGTTCGGGAGTCCGTAATGGGTCCGCCCCTCAAAGTCAAGGGACAGCGCGATAAGAAGGACGTAAGCCTCATTGATTTTCAGGGTGTCAACGTCCAAGCGCAACGCCAAGCCATCAAGGACAACGAGTTCTCGTGGCTTGAAAACGCCATGCCGATTGGCTCGGGTAACGTCATCGTTACGCCTCAAGTCTCTGCGGTGCTAGCCAACATCGGTGTAACTGAGGTGGTGTCCGCGACATATGCGGCGAACATTAACGGAACCGATTTCATCTTTGCATTCACGTCTTTAGGCTCCGGGTTCGCGGTCAATTTGCAAGCCTATGGCGCGGTCGCGATCTACACAGTCAATCACTTCGCCGTCGATCACACGTTCTCTGGCTCTGGAGTCGTTATGACTCAGTGGAGCAATACGCGTGTGATGATTGGCGATCCTAACAACGGGCTTTTCACATGGGATACGGTCGTTTTGCTCTCAAATGGAGAAGGCGTCTCGATATCAATCGTCAATGGCGGTGGAAGCTATACGTCGAATCCGACCGTCTCTTTTACCGTAAATGGGGGTGCAGTAGCCTCAGCTACTGTCAATTCAACAGGGCAGATCACAGCCATTGCCTTGACAGGCGGCGGCTCGGGCTACACGACGGCTCCTACGGTGCGTCTCGTAGGCGCTGGAACGGGCGCTCCCACGGTCACGGCGACCGTGCAAAACGGTGAGGTAGTATCGCTGGCGTTCTCCCCGGCGCTCCCTCAAGGAAGCGGCTGGTATGTCCCGCCCACGATCTATTTCGACGGTGGCGGTCAGCCGGGTAGCGGCATGGCTGCGACGGCGGTAGAGACGGGCGGCGTCGTCACCAGCGTGACGATCACGAACCCCGGCTCGGGCTATCTGCTACCCCCCAATGTCGTCTTCTCAGGCGGTGGCGGTAACTCCGCGACAGCCTTGGCGCTCGTTCTGGCCGGTCCTACGAACATAACGACCATCGCGACTTTCTCCGGTAGGCTCTGGTGCGGCTACCAAAGAACTGTCAATGTCTCAGATGTGGGATCGTTCTCTTCGTTCGCCGGTGCCGGTACGTCATTCACGATTACTGACGCGACGTTGCATAACAACATCACGCAGCTTATTTCAGCCAACAATTTTCTCTATATCTTTGGCGATTCATCCATCGATATTCTCGGTAATGTCGCGGTCACGGGCGGCGTTACTTCATTCACGCGGACCAACATTACTGCGTCGATTGGAAGCAACCTACCGCAAACGATATTTGCTTATTACCGTGCGTTAGTATTCGCGGACCAAATCGGTTTCTATGCGCTTTCTGGCGCTACGCCGGAAAAGGTGTCTGATAATCTTGACCGTCTCTACAAGGTTATCCAGTTGACCGGCCCTACATCCATGACGGGTGGACAGGTCGCGATTAACAACATCCTTTGCTCGGCTTTTCTATTCAACTTTACTGACACGTTTGTTGGAACAGGTCAGTTAAGGCCACTTCTCGCCATTTTCTTTAACAAAAAGTGGTTCTTTGCGTCTCAGGCTACTTCGCAAAACCTGACGCAAATGGTGTCGTCGCCTATCGGTGGAGTGCCGACTCTGTATGCATGGGATACGAACAACAATCTGTATCAGTTGTTTGAAAACGGCGTGGCGAATATCAACAGCACGATTCAAACGAAGCTGTATGACGGGAAGAACCCCCTCATTGACAAACAGCTTTTGAAGGTGGGCGTGGGCGTCACATTCTCTTCAACCCTGCTTCAGAACGTCACGGTTCGGGTGGACGGCGAGAAGACAGGGACAGACATTATCGAGTTGACTGGAACGAATGAAATTCAGTTCGTCAATAATCTCGGTGTTCCGATTAACTTCGTCAATAATACTAACGTGGTTATTGAGTTTACTTTGACCGGATATGAATGGCTAATGCACGACGCGGAATTGAATGGAAATAAATACGTCGGATTGACTATTACCTCAACTTCAGCACAGATGGTATTCAACATCGGTAGCGTGGAGTATGAGGAAGGGGCGACGTGGTGAGCATCGATCTATTCGCTCAGATGGATTTTGCGGACGAAGAGGCGTGGAAAGTATTCACTTTAAACCACGGCTTTGTCCACGAGAATTATTCACGTCTGATTCAAGTGACGTACAACGTTCAAGTGCCTCTCTATGACCTATATACCGTCAGGCTGGATGACGGTATGGCTACTCAGAACTGGCTCCAGACGCATGACGCGGTTCACCAATACATCTCACAGATTACGGGACTTGGAGAGTCCCCGGACCTTGAAACAGTAAACCTGAAGGACAAAGATCAGTTTTATGACTGGATGTACTACCATCAACTTATACACGATCAAATCGACCAAGTTCTAGGCGCACAATGATAATCCCTTATACAGATGAAAACTTACCAGACATAGAAAGAATGGGCAGGATGATGCGAGATGAATCGCCCATGTGGCGTGATATGCCGATTGATATTCAGAAGGGATTAAGAACGGCGCATTGCGTGTTCCTCCATAAGTCTGGAGGACGGGTGGATGGTATGATAGCTGGTGTCATACTAACATACTGGTTTAACGACGTTAGGATGGCAAATAACCTTATTTTCTTCGTTGAACCAGACAAAAGAGGTAGTCGGGCAGCGATGGAATTGGTCCTCGTTTATGAAAAATGGGCGCTAGGACAGGGTGTAAAAAGCCGCGACATATGGCTCACGCAAGATAGCGCCATCGGCACGGCAAATATGGCTAGTTTTTGTACCCGGATGGGTTACGAAAACGTCGGGGCGAACTGTCGAAAGGTGACGTGATGGGGCATATCCTCAGTGATATTTTGCCGGTGCTCGGGATTGCTGCGGCTGTCGCCGCGCCAGAACTCGCCCCGGCATTTTTGGGTGCCGATCTAGGCGCTGACGCTGGCTTGGGTGCGGCTGACGTGGTCGGCACGGGGCTCGGTGAGGCTGCGGACGCGGGTATCACGGCAGGCGTCACGGCTGACGCAGGCGCGACGCTGGGCGGCTTGTCTGCGGCTGGTGGGCTTGGTGAAGGTGCAGCGGTCGGCGCTGGCGCATTGGGCGGTGCAGAGCTTGGTTCAATTGGGGCAGGGCTCGGGGCAGGGCTCGCGGGTGCCGGTGGCGGGGCGCTATCAACGGAGGAAGGGCTTACATCATCCTTGGGCGGCTCCACGGCCAGTCTCGGCGCGGGTGGTGCCGGGGGCGCGGCTACAGGCGTAGGTGCTGGGATCAATGCGGGGGGCTCCCTCTCGGCTGGGCTCGGTTCGAACACTGCGGCTGGACTCGAAACGGGCGTCTCTGGTAGCTCGTTTCTTCCGGCCAGCGTTACCGCGACGCCTATCGCCCCAGCGCAAGCCTCGGTGCTCGGATTGCCGGTGGGAACAGACGCAGGCGCAGGCGGGGGCGGATTCGGCGCTGACGCGCTCGGTGGAAGCGGTAGCTCCAGTTCGCCCTATGGCTCCGCGACCAACACGCCCGGTGCCACGGGTAGCCCCGCACAGGTCACGCCCACGGTCGCCGGTCAACCGGCAGGCGGGGCGGCTGGTGGTGCCGGTGCCAATGGCGTAGGCGCGAACACATTCGGCTTCGGACAGCCGGGGGCAACCGCGACAGGGGCAGGGAGTGCCACAGGCCAAGCCAGCGGCTTGGACAGCTTCCTAAGCACTGCCGCAAAAGTCGCCCCGCTCGGTACATTGGGATTGGCAGGTATGGAAGCACTTAAAACACCTCCAATGACTGCGGCTCAGACCGGGTTGAGCACGAACGCGAACACGGCCACGGCCTACGCTCAGCCGATCCTCAATTCAGGGGGCGCATTGAGCGCGAGCCAACAGGCGTCTGTCTCTCAATCGATTCAGCAACAGATTCAGCAACAGACGGAGCAAATCAAGCAGAACGCCGCAAACAGCGGCATGGGTACGGATTCGGCTGCGACGGCGCAACAAATCTCGCAAATGACGCAGCAATTGCAGGCTCAAGAGCAACAGGAAATTGCGCAGATTCAACAGCAAAACATCCAGTCCGCCTTGAGCGCCCTTGGCATTGCAAACAGCGGTTTGTCGTCGGTCGCCTCGCAACAGTATCAGCAGGATCAAGAGGCGCAACAGCTTACTTCCAGCTTGGCTAGTACCACGGCTCAACTTCTCAAACAGTCAGGTAACGTGTAATGGCCGATCTAACCACTGCGGCTCCCGCTGCGGCTCCCGGCGCTCAAACGCAGGAGCAACAGCTACAGGCGTTTCTCGATCAATCGAAGCAACAGACGGCTGCGGAGCTACAGCACGGTCAAGAGAAACAGGCAGCACTCGACCCAATCTACGGTGCTGCGCAGAAGGCGATTCAGTCCCCTGTCCCGCAACCCCCGGCCCCGGTGCAAATGCCCCAAGTGGACAAAAGCCCGATTGTGGACCCCAAGGGTTTCGAACAGTTTTCGCTTGGAATGATCGGTCTCGCCTTGATCGGCGGTGCCGCGTCGAAGTCGCATTGGATGCGTGCCACGGCGACGCTGGACGGTGCCATGAAAGGCTACCTCCAAGGTAGTCAGGACGTGGCGGCACAGAAGAAAGAGCAATTCGATAAGGAATACAAACTGGCCGTAGACAAGGAAACGCAACAGAACAAGGAATATCTCGACACGCTGTCACAACGTGACAAATCCATCAAAGACATTCTCGCGGAGGCTGAAGTCGTCGCGGCAAAGTACGGGATGGTTGATGCTCAGGACGCAATTCGTCGTCGGGACTTGGACTCCTCTTTCAAGGTGGTAGCGCAACGTCAAACAGCGCTGGACAACTTGAACCAGAAGCATGACACGCTGGAACAGCAGTTCAAAGACAAGCAAATTTCGCGTCTGGACAAATTGCTACAACAGCAACAAATCACGCCCGATCAGCACGATCAGGCGGTGAGTGATATTCAGGAAGGCAAAACGCCAACGCTCAAAACGGGCACGGGTGGCATGTCCAAGGAAGCGGTGGAGATTCCGGGTGAGAAGTATTTCGAGACGGGCAAGATGGAAGCGCTCGGGATGAACAATCCCACGGCTCGGAACCAAATCATCCAGTACGCGACGGACAAGGCCAAGCGTTTGAATATGACGCCAAGTGAAGTCGTCGCGGCATGGGCGTCACGTCCGGGGGACATGGCGGCTCTGTCGCAGATCGACAAGCAACAGGTGGCGATTGGTGGATTTGAAGGAACGGCGCAAAAGAACTTGGACATGCTCAACAGTATGTCCGACAAACTCCCCCGCACCAGCTATAGCCAAATGGTAAATAGCTGGATTCAGTGGGGCCGCGTTAAGTCAGGCGATCCACAGGCGGATGCTTTCAACGCGGCTCTCGAAGAAACGTTGAGTGAGTATTCCAAAGTGATGGGCGGAGGGTATGGCGCGGGTAGTTCCACTGAGGGTGCGCAGGCTCGCGCCCATTCATTGCTAGCTGGTGGTACGACCCCGGAACAGATGAAAGCAGTGTCAGAAACGATGCGGCAAACCATGAAGAACCGGACCCAATCCATCGAAGAACAGAAGCAGGCGGTGTTGAACCGTATCAAGGGCACGGGCGGTGGAAGCGGTGGTGGAACCGTCCTTAAATTTGACGCACAGGGTAACCAGATTCAATGAGCGACTACAGCTACGATCCTTTCGCACTGGCGGCACTTGAACAGCAACACAAGTTGCCGTCAGGAATGCTGGAAGCATTGAAGTACGCTGAAAACAGCGGGGACAGTGCTGTGTCGCCCAAGGGTGCAGAAGGCGTCATGCAGACCATGCCGTCCACGGCTCAGAATCCGGGGTACGGCGTTCCCCCATTTGACCCGCGTGACCCTGAAGGCACGGCACGGTATGTCGCGGCGCTCTATCAGCACAGCGGGCAAGACCCGGTGTTGACTGCGGCTGCGTACAACGCGGGATTGGGCGGTGACTACACGAATCCGGAAACGTCGGCCTACATCAAACGGTTCCAAGAGAAGTTTGGCAAGGGACAGCAACCGCAAGCACAAAATGACAAAGTAATTGCGGAACTTCCGGACGGTCGGAGACTCGAATTTCCAGCGGGTACGTCTCCGCAAATAGTTCAACAAACCGTCAAAAAGGTACTCGGAAATGTCTCTACTCCTAATGGCTCTGCTGGGGCTGGTGCTGTCTCACCCTTTGCTAACAATCCTGCTGCTAGTGTGGGGGCTGATTCTGCCTTGCGTAAGCCCCTCGGTTGGCAGCAAGAGCTAACCAAAAAATTCGAGGAAGAACATGGGAATATCTCGCCCGCTGAAGCGCAGATCAGAGCTAGTAAGACTCCTGAATTCAGCGGAGATATCCCCGGTGGAGGCGAGGCTTTGTCAGCGCTTGGCAAGGCGCTCGGGCTTACGGGCAAAGCTGCTACTCCGCTACAAGAGGCTGGAAAGGCAGCGCAGGATGTGGGCTTTAAGATTCCCCCAAGTCAAGTAAGACCGGGGCCAATCAAGGAAGCGCTCGAAGGCTTCGGTGGCCGTGTGCAGTTGCAGCAAGTGGCTTCTGCGAAGAACCAAGCCATTGCAACGGACATGGCTAAACAGGCTATCGGGATTCCTAAAGACGTGCCTCTCACGCAACAGGCAATAGACAACGTACAGGCAAAAGCCGCTACGGCGTATGACACGTTGAAACGAGTTCCGTTCAAGTTCAAATCTGACGCCCAGTATCAGAAGGATATTGCCGACCTGTCTTCGTCTTGGACTAAGGCGGCGAAAAAATTCACGTTCATGAAGAACGATGACATTGAGCAATTGAAAACCGATATGGCTCAGAAAGTGCCGATGAAAGCAGGCTCCACGGCATACAACAAAGTTGAACCTGATGATGCGGTAGAAGTGATAAAAGATTTGAGGTTCAAGGCCAAGGCCAATTACGCGAATCGTGACGACCCGGCAAAGCTGGCGCTCGCGGCTGCGCAGAGAAAAGCGGCTGACGCAATGGAAGGTTTGATTGACCGGAACCTGAAGGCCAAGGGCGATTTCACCACGTACAAAAACTTCACCGATGCTCGCACTTTGTATGCGAAAAGCATCGATGTGGAGAAGGCGTTTAACAAATCAAGCGGGACGATCAACCCCCAATACTTCGCTGGTAAATTGATGAAAAACAAACCGCTGTCAGGTGAGCTAGACGACATCGGTACGGCTGCGGCGTCGTTCCCCAAATCGTTCCAGAACGTCGAAAAGATGGGCGCTACACCACGCTTCTCGATACTCGATATGTTCGGATCGGCCATGAACCCCAAATGGCTCGCCGCGACCCTTGCTCGCCCCGCTGTGCGGTCGGCTCTGCTATCCAAGGCGGCGCAACAGGGAATCTCGCCCAAGACCACAGAGGCGATGATTCAGCAGGCTTTGAACGCGGCAAAGGCAGGCGGCAGCGCAGCAGGCGACAAGATAGGCGATAATTGAGTCTCAACTTGGAGATTCAAATGGCGCGACCCAAGAAAGACCCAAAAGCCCCAAATCCAGAAATTGACAAAATGATCAAGTTAATGAGAGATAAATTTGAAGGACTACCCCCGGATGTTCAACTTAATGTCATTAAAACAGCGGTTATGTGGGAGAAAGTCAAAGCCGGAATCAAAAACGAAGGCGACGGTTCTTTCTTCGGAAACAAAGGCGACGAGGACGACGATGAATGAAGTCGATATCGCCCTTATTGCTCAGATGGCGTTAAAGGTTTTGAGTATCCGTTTTCTTACGCTGGTGTCGGTGCTGTGCAGCATGGGTTTGTTTTGCTGGGCGATGTACAACCCGACATGGGAAAGAGTAGTCGGAGCAACCCTCGGCGGTATAGTATTCTGGTGTTTAGTAAACCTGAAGGGGAAGGGAAATGAAACGTGATTGGACAATGCGGAATAACCGCATGGTGCATCGGTTCGGACCTGACGAAAGCGCAGGGGATGGGGCGATTCATGGCCCCATTCGTGTGATTGGAACGGTCGGCTTTGCGTTCAACGGAACGGGCGTAAAAGAGGACACGTTCGAACTGCCGTTGCCCAAGGGCATCGCTGGAGGTTGTTCTCGGGCGATTACGGCTGCGGATGGTGCAGGCGGCGCATGGAGCAATTTTGATCGCCCCGCCTCGCTCATTTGCAAGCCGAATAAAAAGGGGTACGCGAAATGACAGCAGTTCGCAAGGGGCAACCCCTTTTGGTTGCCGCGACGGCTCAAGTCACCACGACATCCGGTGTGCTGCAAAGCATCATTTGCACGGCAACGGGAACCATCGCGCTTTACGACAATGTCACGAGCACGACAACCAACGAAGTTTTGGCTTCGTTCGCGGTCACGGCAGGCAATGTCTATCCAATGGACATGACGTTCAATTTTGGCATTTATGCGGTCATTGGAAGCAGTGCTACCGCGACATTCACGGTGACGTAAATGGGCAAGCTCTTGCAGCGTGTCACGGTAACGAAAAGTCCCGAACCTCTTTACCATCCGACACATGCAGGGGTCGCGGTCGCGGGGCTCGCGACCAAGGAACAAGCCTGCACTCCGCAAATACTCAGGGATACAAACGGCAACCCGCTATGGGATACAGGCTATTCCATTTTGACGGCTGACCTTCTTTCAAACGGCATTAAAGTCACGGTACACAATCCCCAATGACAATGATCAATCAGTACCCGATAGGCTCTCGGGTACTCAACCCCGCAAGCGACTACATCATCGCTCTGGTGACGGGGCAGCTTTGCGACCTTCCGTACAACACTCTAGTGGAATCCGTTGCAGCGGCTATCGGGATCACATTCCCGGTGCCGGTCACCTCGGGTGGCACTGGCCTAGGCACGCTAACGGCCAACGCGGTCCTGCTAGGCAACGGGACAGGGAACATAGCCTTCGCGTCGCCGGGAACGGCAGGGCTCCCCCTTGTATCGAACGGTGCCACGTCTAATCCGTCGTTCCAAGCGCTACCCGCCTCGGGCGGTGGAACTGGCGTCACCACTTTTACAGCGCACAACGTTCTTCTAGGTGAAGGAACAAGCGTAGGTTTCGCGGCCCCCAGCACAGCAGGACAGGCGCTGGTGTCAAACGGTGCCACGTCGGACCCTTCGTTTCAAACCATTGGGGTCGCGGGTGGAGGCACAGGGCTCGGGACACTCACGGCCCATGACGTTCTGATTGGCAATGGAACATCCGCTGTAGCGCTGGTAGCTCCCGGTGCAAGCGGTACGATATTCAGTTCGACAGGGGCAGCTAACCCCGCTTTCCAGACCAAGGCTACGCTCACCATCGCGTCTAGCGGGGTGAATGGGGATATCACGTCCACGACGGCACTGACGACCATCGATGGTCCGGGAACGGGTGCCGCTACGCTCTCAATAAGCGATACCTCAAGCTCAAATGGCTCGCTCATTGAACTGCTAGGAAATGGCGCGACGACGCCCAATAAATATATTCAAGCAGGATCGGGAACGTTCTTCATTAGAAACAACGCCTTGACGGCGATTATGGACATTACTGACGCGGGGATTATGGGTCTCCAAGGCGGAACTGTCCCGATGTGTGTCCCGACTATCGCTAGTCTTCGTGCGGTGTTGAAAACATGGACGCCTTACGTCTATGTTCAGGGATACTACACGGCGGGTGATTTGGGCGGTGGATGGTATTTTTATGTCGCTTCTGATACCTCGTCAGCAGACAACGGCGGAACGATCATTGTCGCAACCGATGGCGGTCGCTGGTATCTGCAACTCCAGACTCCATTCGTTACTAGCAAGCAGTTCGGGTGCTATGCCGATGGCGTACACGATGACACTGCGGCATTGCAAAGCGCGTTCAATAACACAGGGCATTTGATGTTGAGTTCTGGTAATCATTTGATTACTAATGTGGTTACCAAAGTGTCTTGCTCAAATTTCATTTTGGAAGGATACGGAATTCAATCCACCATAGAGTGTGATAACGCCACGGCGCACATACTTTATTTTGGAGACGGTACGAATCAGTACGTTAATGTGACGCTGAAAAATTTCGGTATATGGTCGGCAGTCACGAAGACTGCCGGCGCTGCTATCGTGATGCTGGTTTGCGCACGCAGCATTATCGATCACGTCGAAATGTCTCCCCCGGAACTCGTAGGAGCGCCAAACCTGTTCTATGGTTTGTATTGCCAAGATTTTGACGACATGAAAGTCATGGCATGTCACTTCCTTTGCAGCAATGTTGGTGTATTGATTTTCGGTGGATCATTCGGAGATGACTTTTATCTAGGCGAAGGTACGCGTATAAACTGCTCGACCACAAGCTCTATTGGACTATGGATTTCGGGTGGCTGCGGAGGCGTAACCATCGATGACTGCGACATCATCGGATGTGAAAATAATGTCGTTATAGATCAGGCAAACCTCGCCACGGCTAATCGAGAACTGTTCTTCGGTCCCGGTTGCGCCATAGATAGCGCAGGATTCGCGAATTTTTGGATCAAGGCGAACGGCTGCACGACGTGTGTCATGAGTGGCACGTGGTGTTCTTCGTCTGGACAAAGCACAGCCTCGGGTACTGGAATCCAAGTCGATTCGCCCCAATCCACGGCTGGGTTGGTACTGCAATGTACCAACATGAAAATTTTCAATAATGCTGGCGGTGGAGTGACGATAAACGGTGGTGGAATAATTATGACCGGCTGCTATATCAACGCCAACGCGGTGAGCGGTGCCGGTGGACAGGGTGTCCTGCTGAATAACTCTGGCATCGCCTTTGCAACTTTTGTCGGAAACACGATCATCGGAAACGGAATTTCCACGAACGGCGTAGGATTGCTGATTGAGGCTGGAGTTTCAAATACCAACATACAATGCAATACTGTTCGTGCTAATGCACAGCTTCAAATCGATGACGCTAGCGGTGCGGTGAATAAGCTCATTCAAAACAACCTGACGACGTAGCCATGACTAAGCCCGTAGTGATTCCAAACATTTTTGCCACGTCTCCCGGTGGCAATACCCCAGCATCCGAACTCGATTCGGATTTTTCTGTTGGTGCTGCGGCTCTCAATGACATCGCCACGTACAGTAACTACTTTCAGGACACGGGCGTCACAAACGCCTACGTCCTTGCGTTACCGGCTGGTTTGACGGCTACGACCGGCGTAGCGCTCTCTTTCACGTTTAGGGCGGCGAGTTCGAACACGGGTGCATCGACAATCAATCTTTTTGGTGCCGGTCCCGTTCCTCTACTTAGACCGGACGGAACCCCGACACAAGCCGGTGACATCCAGACCGGGCGCGTCTTGTCGGCTAACTATGACCCGCTGGCTAACGAGGTGTTCCTTTCTAGCCTCGCGTCTATCCCGTCTGGTAGCGCAGGCAGCGTGACCTATCAAAGCCCGCTGACGGGCTCTGTATCGACCACGGTACAGAAAGCCCTTCAGAACTTCGTTTCGGTGAAGACCGACTTCGGCGCGACCGGGGGCGGCGTAACGGATGATTCTGCGGCTTTCACGGCAGCGCTCGCGGGCATGGGGGCAGGCGTGCTGTATGTGCCTCCGGGAACGTACAAAGTGAGCACGACGTTCAACCTGCAAGCCGATCAGTACATCCTCGGTGCCGGTCCCGGCGCAACGATAATCACGAGCACGAGCGCGTCAGCCAACGTATTCAGTATGGCAAACTCGTTCTGCGGCGTATCGCAGATGATCATTAGCTGCGGTGGTGCTGCGGTCGCCATCATCGGTGGAGGTAACCAGTACGTCAGCAACATCGTCACGAACAACTCTTCCGGTTTCAATCCGAGCGCTGGCTTGCTAGTCAGTGCATGCGGAGAAGCGACCATAAGCGACTGCGATTTCAACAATTGCGTGCTCGGCGTCGATATCGCGGTGACGGGCTCGGCTACGGCTCAAAACCTGTCGTTCAAGAACGTCCGGTGCACGTCCGCCACGAACAACGGTTGGTCTCTGACTACCGCTACCTCTTCGTTCATTTATAACATCGCACTGGATAACTGTGCATCGGTCACGTCTACGAACTACGGCATGTTCGTTCAAGGCAATGGATCGGGTGTTATCGACGGGATTTTCTCAAACAACTTCCGTTCGCTCGGCAACGGTAAAGACGGTATCAACATTCAGGCGGCTGTACAGAACGTGGAGTTCCACGGTGGGATTGTGTCGGGTAACTCCGCTTCAGTCAGCAATACTTATTACGGCATTCACATTGCAGCGAACGTCAATGCATGCGCCTTCAACGGGATTAAAGTCGGTCCCGGTATGGGCTATGGCGACCTTCAAAACACACAGATTCAGGTGGATACCGGAACCAGTAGCCAGATCATTATCCAAGGCTGCAATGTCGGCTCGACCCATACCGCGATTTCGCAGAACGGAACCGGCACGAACAATGTTATTGAAAACTGTGTTGGGGTTATCCAGAAGGGATTTTTCGCAGGGACCACAGACGGCTCCGGTCACGCGGTAGTTACACATAATGTAGGTACACCTCCAAAAGAGGTAATATGTGTAGCAAGTAATTCATCCACTTCAATAAACATCCAACCAGATTCGTTTAACGGAACCAACTTCAGGATTACCGCGTTCAATACCACAAACAGCGCGGTATTTGCATCGACATCCATTGGTTTTTCGTGGTCAATCTCATTCTAAGGAAAACAAAATGGGAGACATTGACGAAGACGAAAGAGGGTTATCGCTCCATGACAAAGCTTTGGCGCGTCAGATCGCGAAAGAGCAATGGAGACTGTTGAGCTATGAGGTAGGTAAGTCGATACTCTCAAAAGTGATATGGACTATAATTATGGTTGCTCTCGGGTTCGGGGGCTCCTACTTTCTTAAACGGTGAATACAATGTCTTTCCTCTCAGACGCGGTAGCAAAAGTACGTTCGGAACTCGACTCCCTCATTGCAAGCGGCACGAGCGACGCGGACAAGGTAGAAGCGGCGTTCAAGCGCGGCGTGGTCCATTCGGCTCTGGTGTCTCTCGAAACGGACGCCTCCGACATTGCAGCGAAGCTCAAGGCGGCGTTCGACCTTGGCGCTTCAACCAAGGACTAACGTGTCATGGGTTACCGTATGCGCACCCCTGATTCATGGCGATGAGGGGTGCGCAAAAGCCGTCGTCAACATGCCGGGATACTTCACAACGTATCTCGACGCCACGGGCACGCCCACGCTCGGATGGGGATCGACAGGGCCAGACATCATATTGGGTATGGTGTGGTCCGCTGCACAGTGCGAGAGCCGCTTCGAAACGCAGATGGCGGCATTCGCTGCGGAGGTGGATCGTGTTGTTAAGGTTCCGATTAACGAGAACCAAAAGGCAGCACTAGTTTGCTTCGAATACAACGTGGGCGAAGGCGCTCTCGCCTCGTCAACATTACTAAAACTGTTGAATGCCGGTGATTATGCCGGTGCTGCGGCTCAATTCCATCTCTGGAACCACTCCAAGGGCGTCGTGCTCGCTGATTTGACAGAACGTCGGGCACAGGAGGCGACTCTATTCATGACGCCCGTCGTGGGGGAGCCTGTAGCGGCCCCCAAGCCGCTCCCGACCCCAGCACAGCCAGTGACCCCGTCGAACCCGCTGGCGGGGCTGGTGACGTGGTTGCTGGGTCTATTCAAGAGAAAGTAATGTTCCCTCTTCTGATTCCCCTGCTCGGGCTTATTCCGAATCTGCTCCATTTATTTGGTGCGAGTTCCGATACGGACACAGCGGCGACCACGGCGGTGAACATCGCAACACAGGTGGCTGGCATTGCTGATCCTCAAGCTGCGATTGCTGCGATTGCAGCAAATCCACAGCTTCAAGTACAGATGCAG
>Ga0210388_10000315_pt1 | contig 41761 bp, 36 predicted proteins | sample IncBWC19OmetaG_FD_155485 | JGI IMG/M metagenome (GOLD analysis project Ga0210388, IMG submission 155485) | Forest soil microbial communities from Barre Woods Harvard Forest LTER site, Petersham, Massachusetts, United States - Inc-BW-C-19-O ...
CGCTCACGCTGCCTAAATGACAGCGCGGCATTAGCGTGCAGCTTCATCCGGTTTCTCCTTGGGACTGGGGCTTTGACACCACCAGCCTCCAAGGAGGACCGGATGAACAACGTCCTCAGGTCCTACAGCTAGCGCCGCCGGGCCGGCGACTTTCATCTCGATGCTGCGCTGATCCGAGGCGTCGAGCGACCAGATCGTGTGCACCGCGTGATCGACGACGGCCGCCTCAAGGCCGGCTGTGCGGCGAGTAGCCCGCGAGCTGTGTGGGGGTATCCGGGCGCCGCGACGTCCCTGCCCGCCCGCGAGTGCCTCGGGGACCATCAGGTCCACCGGTATACCCGCGGCTGAGAGCCAGCCGCCGGGCTGTGGATGCTGCAGATCACGGTGGAACCCTGCGTGTGTCATCGCGTCATCCAGCAGCGGGCTGTCGCTCAGGGTGCGTGGGTCGACGGCGAGGTCGCTGTCCTTGGTCGTCTCGGCAAGTGCGACCGGCGCGGCGCCAGTATGCAGGTAGATCGCCTGGGCGCCAATCAGGACGAGCGCCTCACGCTGCTCGGCCAGTGCCCCGAGCGCATCCAGCAGCGTCCTACGAGCGGCGACCAGCGGCTCAGCGTCGCCAGGCAGGTTCATTGCGCTCCATCCAGTCGAGCAGTGCGCTCGCCTCGCTCGGGTTGCGGCCCGGGCCGCTCGACAGATCAACGGCAGCCTGGCTCAACGCCGCCATTCGCAGGCCGCCAACCTCTTCGGGGCGCTCGAAGGCAACGTCATATTTTCCGCTCGCTAGGGCGACGTTGGCGCCGCTGTCCGTCCTGCGAAGCCTCAACGTCTCGGCAACCTTCATCGCGTCGCGCACGTACAGCATCGCCAGTCTCGACTCCGCGTAGGCGGCGACCCGCGCGGCCGCAAGTGACCCTGTCAGCACGTAGTCAAGCTGCGGCTGTTCGGCCAGATGTGCCGTGAGCGCACCCAGCCCGCGTGGCTCCAGGTAGGTCGTCACCGTGTTTGACTGCGCGAAGCCGTAGTCCTTGCTCCAGCGCTCGAGCAGCCGTCGCCAATGCACCTCGCCGATCGGCCCGTAGCGGGCTCGCTCGAGCAGACTCTCCCCCTCCACGAACTCCACCACTCGGTAGGTCGCACCCGTTGACACACGCGCGCGCATGGAGAGTTCCGGCACCGTGTAGGGCGGCGCGAAGTCGATCAGCGCACGCACGACGCGCGCGGCTGGTGGGCCGCGCAGCGTCCCGCGCGGGCGACCCGGCCCGCGCCACGGATCCCGCTCAGCGCCGCGGTCGCGCAGGAACAGGCCCGGCCGGTCGGACAACAGCATCAGGTTTCCGGTCGCGTCTGCATAGCTGGCGCCGGCCTCGGCGATCCGCTCCTGGGTGGTCTCTGGCAGATAGCGAGAGGCCAGCAACAACACGACCGGCTCTGAAGGGTCCAATCGCGCCGCCGCCTCGCGGAGGCTCTCGAGCACCGGCAACACGTCGCGGGAGTTCAACAGCCGCTTGGCCTCCACCAGCACGAGACTCTCGGTGCCATCCGGTGCACGTAGCCGCAGCTGCGCGTCAAACCCGATCTCCTTGGGCAAGCCGGGCTCGGGTGCTTCATACAGGCTCCAGCTGCGCGGCAGACGGTGGCGCAGCATCTGGATGGCCTCGAGCAGCACATCCGCCTCTGTCTCCGGAGGAGTTTTACGAATCCCCACTTCTCCGCTCGCATCGGAAGATTGCATTTACACGTAGGATAGTGCATCATGCTCGAAATGGCAATCTTCCGCTTGCAGCGGAAGATTGCTTTTCGAAATATCGGTCGGCTCCCCGCCGCCGCGCCGTAGATAGGCACCGTAAAATAAAGAACGACCGCCCGGGGGCGGTCGAGCGCCCGGCGGGCTACGGCCTGTGCGGTCGCTCCGCGAGCACCGGCAGGCCCTGTCCTTGATCCTTTGATCTGTACATGGCCGCGTCGGCGCGCTGAACCAGCTCCTCGCCTGTGCGTGCGTCAGTGTCTGCGCAGGCCACCCCGGCGCTCGCGCGCAACTCAGCGGTCCCGGACGAGAGCTCGAAGCTGTTGCCGATCGCCTCGCACATCCGCTGCGCTGCGCACATGGCTACATCGGGCCCCGGGATACCCCGCATGAGCACGAGGAACTCGTCGCCTCCCAGGCGCCCGATATCGTCGCCGTCGCGACTCGCTACCGTCAGACGCTCCGCGACCAAGACCAGCAGCTCGTCGCCAGCAGCGTGGCCGAGGGTGTCGTTGACGGCCTTGAAGCCGTCGAGATCGAGATAGACGACAGCCGTGTGCGCCGAGTCGCCGTGCTCGAGCTCGCGCTCGAGCTCAGCCAGGATCGAGTGTCGGTTGAAACACTGAGTGAGGGTGTCGATCGTTGCACGTATCTCCAGCTCCTGGAGCGCTGCCATCTCCGCCGAGACGTCGATGATCTCGACCAGCACATGGTTGCGATTCGGCTGGTTGAGGAAGTTGTGCAGGGTCGTGTCGATCCACATCCAGCTCCCGTCCTTGCGCTTACGCCGACAGCGCATCTGATGGGTTCGGCGCGTCGAGAGCATCGTGAGCCATCCCTCCACCGCTCGCGCCTGGTCGTCGGGGTGGATCTGGTCGAGCACGTGCTGGCCGATCAGCTCCGCGGCTGTGTATCCGAACATCTGCGTGAACGCCTCGTCGGAGTCCAAGACGGTGCCGCCCTCGTCCTCAAGGAGGGTGGAGAAGCGGGGCGTCGCGGGCTGTGGCTCTTCGCTGGCTGCCTCCTCGTCAGTCTCCTCGTCCGTCGGGATCAGGATGCACAGCATGATGTTCTCGGCCTCTAGGAGGTTGAGGAAGTGCAGTGTCATCCAGCGAGATGGTCGCTTGAGCATGCGCACCTTCCCTTCGCCAGCCCCCACTCGTTTGGCGTGCAGCCAGACGTCGACCATCGCTTTTCGATCCGCCGCTACGACGCCGTCGAAAACCGCTCGTCCCTCAATCGCCGCCTGGCCCCACAGCGGCACGGACTTCGGGATCTCAACGATCAGCCCATCGCTCGCCAACCCGCACACGAGGGCGTCGGGGTGCTCTCGCAGCAGCGCCTCGGCGGCGAGCGCGACGGTGTGGTCGTGCTGGCCTACGGTGCTCGACATGGATCGTTTCCTCTTTGGCCGTTGACGGAACGTCGTCGTTATTTGGATCGACCAGGCCGAGAATGCTCATTACCAACAGCACGTCCCGTGGACGTATGCTGACCACCTGCCAACGTGGCTGACCAGCATGGGGCGTCCTGGGCGAGAGCGAGCAATGTTCGTCGCGGGTTGAGCTGCGGTCACGTCGATGCACCCGCGCGCTGAGTTGCGTTGCGCAGCATCTGCCCGGCGATGACGAGTTGCTGGATCTGGCTGGTTCCCTCGTAGATGCGAAACAGGCGCGCGTCGCGATAGAGCCGCTCGACGGGGACGCCTCGCATGTAGCCTGCGCCGCCGTGTATCTGGACTGCGCGATCGGCGATGCGCCCGACCGCCTCGCTGGCGAAGTACTTGCTGGCGGCGGGTGCCATGCGCCGGTCCGCGCCGCTGTCGTAGGCGCGCGCGCTCTCCAACACGAGCGCGCGGGCGGCCAGATACTCGGTCTGTGAGTCGGCGAGCATCCCTTGGATGAGCTGGTGCTCTGCGATCGGCTTACCGCCCTGTCTGCGGTCGAGCGCAAAGTTCAGTGACTCGTCGACGAGCCGCTCTGACAGCCCAACGCATAGGGCGGCGATGTGCAGCCGCCCGTGCGCGAGGCACCGCATAGCGGTTAGATATCCGGTGCCCTCGCTTGCGCCCACGAGTGCGGACTCGGGCACATGGACCTCGTCGAGGTACACGTCGGCGGTCCAGGCACCGGCCTGACCCATCTTTGTGTCTTTGGGGGCGACGCTGAGTCCGGCGGCGTCGCGCGGGACCATGAACACAGAGATCCCGCGGCTGGGCTTCTCGGCCTTGCTGGTGCGGGCGAAGACCATGAACAGGTCGGCGTTGGGCGCGTTTGTGATGTAGCGCTTGGCGCCGTCGATGACCCATTCGGCACCGTCGCGTCGTGCGCGCGTCACGAGCCCGGCCGGGTCAGAGCCGGCCTCCGCCTCGGTCAGGGCGAACGCGGCCGTCACCGCCCCGGAGGCGAGTCCGGGGAGCAGGTGGCGCTTCTGCTCGTCGGTTCCGCCTTCGATCAGCACATGGCCGGCGATGCCGTTGTTGGTCCCGAACATCGAGCGGAACGCTGGTGTCGTGTAGCCGAGCTCGAACACGAGCTGCACCTCCTCGGTCATCGTCATGCCAAGCCCGCCGTGCTCGATGGGAAGCGCGAACCCGTAGAGGCCCATGTCGATGGCCTGCTGACGGATGCGATCGGGGATCGCGTCGTTCTCCTCGATCATTGTCTCTGCCGGGACTACCTCGGAGCGCACGAATTGCCTTACCGCGCTCACCATGTCCTGCAAGTCCTCGTGCTCCATTGCTTATCTCCTGTCGAAGTACGCCTGGGTGCGAACGTATCGCTGCCTCCCATCCTCCTTCATGGTGAGACGCGCTTTTGTCCCGACGGGCTCGCGAGCCCCTCGCCGATGGCGGCGCGCCGCCGCAGCAGCGGTGCCGCGCGATAGCGGGGCTCGCCGAGTTCCTTGTGCAGCGCGTCGAGGATGCCGAGCAGATCTGCCAGCCCGGCGATCCCGGCCCATTCGACCGGTCCGCGGGGATGGTTGACTCCGAGCTTCAGCCCGGCGTCGATGTCCTCGGGCGTCCCGTTGCCTTCGCCGATCAGGAACGCCGCCTCGTTGACGAGCTGCGCTATCACGCGACCCAAAATGAGGCCCGGCCCGTCGCCGACCCACTCGGGATGACGCCCGAGCGTGCGCACGAGCTCCTCGAGCCGCTCGGCGGCCACCGGCTCGGTGTGAGGCGTGCGTGTCAGCTCGATGAGCAATGAGCTCTCGAGCGGCGGGAGGAGGTGCAGGCCGGCCGCCTCGGGATCCATCTCGTGAAGGGAACTGTCCCGGACGACAGCGGCTCTCGGGCCGGCGGATGCGCCACCGATCGCGAGCCACGGTTCAGAATGCTCAGCAACGTGCCAACCGGCTGCCTGCGCGTCGCGTCGTAGTGCATCGAGCGCTGCGCCGCTGCCTTGGATCACAAGGGCCCGCTCGTTCCCGCCACCCGCCGCGGACACCTCCGGGTCCGCCGGCGCCTGCTGCTCGCCATACTCGTACCACCCCTGCCCGGTCTTGCGGCCGAGGCGTCCCGCGGCGACCATGCGGGCAGCGAGCGGCGAGGGCCGGTAGCGGGGCTCTCCGTAGCTCTGCCTGTAGAAGCCCTCGGCCACCGCATGGTTCGTCTCGATCCCGATGAGGTCCATCAGCTCGAACGGGCCCATGCGAAAGCCGCCCGCCATCCTCATGATCCGGTCGACCTGCTCGATCGTGGCCTGCTGTTCCTGAACGATGCGCAGCGACTCGAGAAAGAACGGACGGTTCACGCGGTTGACGAGGAAGCCGGGCACGTCGGCGGCATCTATGACGTGCTTACCCATCGCCTCGGCGACCGCGCGAGCCATCGCCACGGCCTCGGGGGCGCTCGCGATGCCGGGGACGACCTCGGCGAGACGCATCACGGGCGCGGGGTTGAAGAAGTGAAGGCCGACGACTCGCGCGGGGATCGGCGTCCCGGCGGCGATCTCGGTCACCGACAGCGAGGATGTGTTCGTTGCGAGGACGCACCTTGGCCCACAGATGTCCGCCAGGCGGCTGAATAGCTCGACCTTGAGATCGAGGCGCTCAGGCACCGCCTCGATCACGATCTCGCAGGCAGCCAATCCGTCGAGGTCTAGGACCGGCTCCACGCGCGCCCGAATCGCCGACGCATCATCGGCCGCGATCCGGCCCTTGTCCACCTGGCGCTGGAGCGCCCCCTGGATCGTCGCGATCCCCTGCTGCAGCTGCTCGGGCAGCGCATCGCACAAGAGAGTCTGAGCGCCGGCTTTGGCAGCGAGCTGAGCGATGCCGGCGCCCATCGTGCCGGCGCCTACGATGCCGATGGTCGAGGGAAGCGTCACTTACACCCCCGCCGGTGAGAGATTCTCGAAGATGGCGGTCATCCCCTGACCACCCCCGATGCACATCGTCTCGAGGCCGTAGCGTCCACCACGACGGCGTAGCTCTCGTAGCAGGGTGGCCAGGATCCTCGCCCCTGTCGCTCCGACGGGATGGCCTAGGGAGATGCCCGAGCCGTGCACGTTGACGCGCTCCAGCCCATCCGGCAGGTCCCACTCGTGCAGGACCGCCAGCGCCTGCGCCGCAAACGCCTCGTTGAGCTCGATCAGGTCCATGTCGTCCATCCTCAGCCCGGCTCGTTGCAGCGCCCGCTGCGTCGATGGGATTGGGCCGATGCCCATCATCTCCGGCGCGACGCCCGCGACCGCCCACGTCACGAGGCGCGCGAACGGCTGCAAGCCGAGCTCGGCTGCCTTGTCCGGGTGTGTGACGACGCAAACCGCCGCGCCGTCGTTCTGGCCGCTCGCGTTGCCCGCGGTCACCGTCGCCTCGGGGTCGGTCGCAAGCATCAGCGGGCGCAGCGTGCCGAGCCGCGCGAGCGTTGTGTCCGCACGCGGGTGCTCATCGCGGTCGATCAGTCGCTCCTCTCCGCGGTTCCGTACGGCCACGGGGACGATCTCCTGCGCAAACGTGCCGCCCTCGTGCGCGGCGACCGCGCGCTGGTGCGAGCGCAGTGCCAGCTCGTCCTGCTCCTCGCGCGAGATCGTGTAGTGCCGGCGTACGTTCTCGGCGGTTTCGATCATGCCGCCGGGCACCGGGTGGTGGATGCCGCCGGCCGTCACTCGCGGCCGCGCGAGCCTGTCCTCCAGCCTCACGCCACCACCTTTGACACCCCAGCGCATGCCCATCGCATAGAACTCGGCTTGGCTCATGCTCTCGGCGCCGCCCGCGAGAACGAGATCCGCCACTCCCGTCTGCACCTCCATGCAGCCGAGCACGATCGCCTGCAGACCAGAGCCGCAGCGCCGGTCGAGCTGAAGCCCCGGAACCTCGATCGGCAGGCCGGCGTCGAGCGCAGCCACCCGGCCGACCGCGGGGGCCTCGCCGTTCGGATAGCACTGACCGAGGAGGACATCGTCGATCTCCTCGGGCGGCAGTGAGGTGCGCTGGACAAGCTCACGGATGACCGTCGCTGCAAGCGTCGCGGGCGCCACGTCGCGGAAAACGCCGCCGAAACCTCCGACGGCGGTTCTGAGCGGCTCGCAGATCACGGCATCGCGCAGGGCCCGCGAGCCTATGGTCGTTTGCGTGCTCACCGGCGGTCCCTCCTTGGGTTCGGTACTTGATACGTCGAGATCACACGGCGCGGTGCAGCCTACTTCTCTCCGCAGCCGGATGCAACGTTGATTGGGGTGATGCGACAAATGCAATTTTGGGCCGCCTATGCTACATTCGGCCCCTCGGAGCCCCCAATATCCGCAGACGGCTGCCATTTCTTGGCGTCCTGGTGCGAGAGCAGGGAGGCGTTGAGATCAATACAACGGAGTTAGACAGAGGGAGAAGGGGCGATGCATGTAAGGGGTTTGGCGCGAGCTGCGCTCGCGCTCTCAATTTTCGTAGTTCTGGCAGTGCCGTCGGGGGCGGACGCGACGCCCGTGGAAGGACCATCGGGGTCGGCGTTCTACACGCCGCCATCAACGACTCCCGCCGGTAGCGCCGGCGAACTTGTCTGGTATCGGCCGGCGACGGTCAATCTCAACGTCACGCTTCCCAGCAACAAAGCGTGGACCGTGCTCTACCAGTCGACCGATCAACACGGCAACCCCGATTGGGTGACTGGCACCGTGATCGTGCCGACGACCAAATGGAGCGGTAAAGGGGAACGACCAGTCGTGACCTACGCCGAGGGCACACAAGGGCTCGCACACCAGTGTGCTCCGTCGCTGCAGATGGCCGAAGGCACCGAGTACGACGGAGGCGCGATCATCGAATCCCTGAAAAGGGGCTACGCGGTGACCGTCACCGACTATCAGGGTTACACCAACGGCGCGGTCCCCACGTATACGGCGGGCAAGGCCGAGGGTCAGGCGGTGCTCGACGCCGTGCGCGCCGGACGCCAGGTCCCGGGTTCCGGCATCACCGAAAAAGATCCCGTGATCGTGTGGGGCTACTCGCAGGGTGGCCAGGCCGCCAGCTGGGCGGCTGAGCTGCAACCGAGCTACGCATCCGACGTGAAAATGATCGGACTCGCCGCCGGCGGCACCCCTTCCAACCTGCAGGCCGTTGGTGGATTCGACAACGCGTCGGTCGGGACCGCTTTCGGGTTGGACGGACTGATCGGTCTCAGCGAGGCCTACCCCGAAGATTTCAACCTCGCCGAATTCAGCAACGCGGCCGGTCTAGCAGCGGCTGGGAAGCTGCTGAGCGAGTGCGCGATTCAGTCGCTGCGGGAATTCCGCGGCGTCAACAGCGACGAATACACGATCGGCAACAAGTCGTTTACGCAGCTCGAGGCCGAACACCCGGCAATTGAAAAAGTGTTCAAGGAACAGGAACTGGGGACGAAATCGGTTCCCGTGCCCGTCTACCACTACCACGGTCTCGAGGACGAGTTCGTGCCGGTGAAGCAGGACGTCGAACTGCACCAGAAATGGTGCGAACTGGGCGTCAAGGACGACTTCCAGCTCTATCCAGGCGATCACCTGTTGACAGACCCCACAGCGATTCCCAACGTCATCAAGTGGGTCGAAGAAAGGGTCGCCGGCAAGACGGCACCGAGCACCTGCGGCAATCATTCCGCCAGTGCAACGCTACCGTCCTCGGCTCGCCTGACGCCAGAGACAGGTGATCTGATCATCCCGCTGCCCGCGTGGGAACTGAAAGGCAAGGTCACTGAGAAGAAGAGCGGTATCTCGGTCGAAGTTCCGAAAGGCTCGACGCTGAGCGCCGAAGGGGACGTCACCTCGGGCGCGCTCACCGCGACGCTGTCGATACCGCCGATCGATCAGACGATCAGCATCCTCGGGATTCCGATCACGGTCAAGGGCGCGCTCACGCCGACCGGGACGATTCACGGGACCGTGGGCCTGACCAATGGCGGCGTGTTCAGCGAGAGCGCGAACGGCTCGGCCAACGAGCTCGTGGGCTCGGTCGGTGTCGGGATCTTCACGGTCCCGATCGGCTGCACGACCGTCGAACCGATCCAGCTGCCGTTGAGCATCTCCGAGCCGGTGAACGAGCTCGTCACTGGCGGCTTCTCGTTCAAGACGACCGTCACCGTGCCGGAATTCGGCGGCTGCGGCCTGTTCGGGCCGATCCTGTCGGCCACGATGTCCGGACCGGGTAACACGATCGAAATGACCGCCACACCGCCGCCGTCGATCAACTGGTAGGCATCGGCTCGTAATCGGGCGCCGGCGAACCCGCGCCGGGCTGAAACGCGATCGGGGGATGGCCACCACACAGTGGCCATCCCCCGATGTTTCTGGACGAGTTGTGAGGCCCGGTCGACGTCAGTGCGCAGCAGAGCGAGCTACACGCCTGCCCGCAGCAGCATCCTGAGAATCGGCTCGGCGCGCTCGGCGGCGCGCTCGAATTCTGGCTGTTTGCCGGTGATGAGGTCGAGATACACGTAGGACTCGATCACGCGCACGATCACGTAAGCCAACTCGTGCAGGTCCACGGCGAGATCGAGTCTTGAAGCATTGACCTCTTCTTCCAGCAGGTCCTGGAGCGCGTTGATAAGCCGATGCTGGAAGTTCGTCTGCGGCCCGGCTAGCAGCAGCATGGCGTGCTCGCGTTCTTCGCCGAGCCACCGCTGAGCGCCAGGATTGGTGATGATCGTGTCAAGGAAGCCGACCACGACCGCGACGACCCGCTCAGCGCCCTCCGCGCTCACTTTCGCTTTGACGTAGTCGAACGTACGGAGCGCGAGCGACCAAATGACCTCAACGAGGAAGTCGTCGCGCGAGCCAAACCAGCGATAGAGCGTCACGCGATTGATGTCGAGTTCCTCGGCGAGCACGCCCATGTCGATGCGTTCTGGCGCGAGAAACCTACGCTGAGCGAGGCGCAAAGCATCTGCAGCTCGGGGTCGGGCAATCACTCGCACACATCTAAGGATCGCACGAGATCTGCGAAGGCGGGGACCAGACACGGCTCGGGCGCCGGGACGGTGTCCCAGCCCTCAGTCTCGCCGGGGCCAAACGACCACCTGACCCCCTCGCTCCCGCGTTCGACCAATGAGGAAGCGTCGCCGCCAGCAGCGACATCTTCCCCCCAAAGGACGAAGACCGAGCGCCCCACATCCGCCTCCGAACGCTTTGGCGGTCTTGGCACCACGACCAGCCAGTACAGATAACTGTAATAGCGGGGGAGCGATTCGTCCTTAGCGGCGACCGCTCGGTGCTGGTCGAACGAGTCGTTCCGTGGCCCTCGGCTTAGCGAGCTCCATCCCAGCCCACCGCGAGCGCTACGCATTGGAAGAATTGCCCTGCGCACAATGAGCGCCGGAGAAGTCTCCGCTGTTGGCCGGATCCAATGCGCATGAGGAGCCAGACTGTCGTGAGTGAGGGCGAGATTGGCCTCGTCGTCCTTGCCACCCTCGGACAGCGGCTCCATGTGATCGATGTCGAGCGAGCCAGCCTGAGCAGCGAGATCGACTGCTCGCAGATAAAGCAGACGCCGCGCATAGTTCGGCCATTGGTGACTACGCCAGGCGTCGGGCGGAGGCTGCTCCTCGAGCGATGGGCCGCTGTAGGCCGGGCTACAATCGAGCGCGCTATGCGTACATCGACACCTGCCGGTGGATGGAGCCGCAACCGAGGAGCGGGGAGGATGAATGCCGTCACCGCAGAGGCGATGATCGAACGCGCGGGCCGCGCGTTGATCGACGCCGCGCCGGCACCGGCCAAGGTGATCTTGTTCGGCTCACACGCCCGCGGCGACGCCAGCGAGGAAAGCGACTTCGACTTCTTGGTCATTGAGGAGACGGTCCCGAATCGCCTCGCCGAGGCGGTCAGGCTCCGTGATGCTCTCGGAGACTTCAACGCGCCTGTCGACGTGATCGTCATGGACGCTGCTCTCGCCGGACGGCGGGCGAAGGTGCGGGGCACGATGGTGCACCGAGCCCTGCGCGAGGGTCGTGTTCTCGCCGAGTCCTGAGCAGATCGAGTACGCCGAGCTGCTGCTGCGTCGGGCCAACGGCGACCTCCAAGCCTGCCTGGCGCTCTCTCCGAACGCAGACATCGACGACAACATCGTCGGATTTCATGCTCAGCAGGCAGTCGAGAAGGCGATGAAGGTCGTGCTGGTGCTCGCCGACGCCGACCTCCCGCTCACCCACGATCTCAAGTTCCTACTGCGCCAGCTACGCGAGACTGGCACAGAGCCTCCAGACGACATCTCGGGAACCTCGTGGCTCACGCCCTGGGCGGCCGAGCTCCGCTACGACGAGCCGATCGCGTTGGACCGCGCCGTCGCGCTCGGGGCGGCCGAAAGCGCGACTGGCTGGGCGGCGGCGCTGCTCGCCGACGCGAAGCGCCCACAACGCGATCCCGACCCTGAGAGAGAAGTTCGGGAGGAAGCTCCGCCAGCCGCCGCGTCCTAGAACCAGCCGGCCTTTGGGTTGCGCTCACGCTTGGGTGCCATCTAGTCGAGCCCGACATCGCCGTCGCCACCCGAGAGCATTCTTGTTGCTGGGCTCTGTGAGTTGATTGAGGATACGATCCGGGCAGCAGTCCTCTGATGGACCCATGTCCTCAGTCATTGGCTTCGTGTAGAGCATGCCGTCGCGCCGTTCGGTCAGCAGCACCAGACCAAACACCTCCTGGTGATCGACTGAGCGTACAGCGGCATATATTGTTCGCCCACGGCGAACGGCATCGATCACGCGGGCGGCCTGCTCGGCGCCCAAGTCAAATTCGAGCGCGGCGCGGGTTGAAAATGGCGCGTGAAGGCGCCCAGCGGTCCAGCCCATGATGCTCCTTTCTGCAAGGTCGCCCGTCGTCCGGGCGAAAGGCGTGTCGTGTAACCTAGGCGCCGAGAGCGGCCCGGTTCCGATAAGTAGACCGACTCCGAAGGGGTTGCCTACTCCTTGAAGCGATCGTACGTTCGGCTTGGGATGGTTCTCTAGCTCGCGGCGCGCTTGGCTCGCCAACGGAGTCCGCCTGCGCAGCTTCAGGCACGAAGGAGGTTGGGTTTTCCACCGGCCGCAACCAGTGGCAGAGCTTGATCGTCGGGAACGTGCGTGCCAGGGCAATGAGCCGGTCAGACGTGTAGCGTCCTTTCGCAACCCGCAGTCGCCCAAGTCCGGAGAAAGGAAGAGTCGTGGCCAAGAGACCCGCTGGCGCTGCTTCGCCAAGGAAAGGCCGAACTCGACCGGCGAAGCGGATCAGCCGCTACGAGTACCCGGACGTCACGGAGCCAAGGACTCCTGAGACAGGGCATACCTCCCTGCTCGGAGAGGAGGAGATCTCCTCCCTGGCTATGGATGGTGCATGGGCGGGCGCGCTCGACGTCGTGCAGATCTCTGACGACGACGGCGCCATCGTCGTGGACATGGACCCACATGTGGATCCGACGCTGCTCTGGAGCGGGAAGCGCAGCCGGCGCGACGTCGCGGTGCTGCCGCTGCAACGGAACGAGGTCATCGCCGAATCGCGGATCGCCCAGATAGTTGATCGCGCTCGTCAGGCCGGCGCCAGGGCGTCTGAGACTGCCCAGCCGTCGCTGTTCGCCGACCTCGAAAAGGACCTGCGTGAGGACGACAAGGGCAAGCGCGTCGAGTTCTACACCCACGACGAGGGCTGGAAAAACAAGCTCGTCTGCGGGGACTCCCTTCCGGTCATCGAGTCCCTGCTCCGCTATGAGGGGCTCCGGGGCCGCGTGCAGATGATCTACATCGACCCACCCTACGGGATCAAGTACGACGCGAACTTCCAGCAGCGAGTCGACTCGGCCAAAAACGACCAGAAAGACCACGCCGATGACGTCCTGACGATCAAGGCGTTCAACGACACCTGGGCGCTCGGGGTCCATTCCTACCTCTCCTACCTCCAGGAGCGCCTCTACCTCTGCCGGGAGCTGCTCGCGTACAGCGGCTCGGTCTTTGTGCAAATGGGCGACGAGAACGCCCACCTTGCGCGTGCCGTCCTTGACGAGGTCTTCGCAGCGAAGAACTTCGTGGCCGAAGTCGTCTTCTACAAGACTTCCGGCAAGGGAGGGGGCGGGCTCGATGCCGTGTACGACCGCCTGCTTTGGTATGCACGCAACAAGAGCACCCTCAAGAGCCACCGGCTCTACATGGAGCGCCCGCCGCACACGCTGGCAGAGCAGTACACGTCAGTTGAACTCTCCGACGGCACGATCCGGAAAATCACCGCGGAGGAGCGCGACGGGATCGAGCCGCTGCCACCCGGCGCACGGCGCTTTATGCCAGACCAGCTCTCGTCCCAAGGGGAATCCGAGACTGGCTCGGAGCCATTCGAGTACGAGGGCAAGGAGTACAGCCTCCCGCCGAACACCCACTGGAAGACGAATCGCAAGGGCCTGGAGCGGCTCGCAGAACTCGGCCGCATCATCCCTATCGGCAAACGCCTTCGGTACCGCCGCTACGCGGAAGATTTTCCGATGGCGCCGTACACCAATGTCTGGGATGACACGGTCATCAGCGGGTTCGGCGCCGCGAAGCTGTATGCCGTCCAGACCTCACCCAAGGTCGTCGAGCGCTGCATCGCGATGACGACGGACCCAGGCGACCTTGTGTTCGATCCGACCTGCGGATCGGGCACCACCGCCTTCGCAGCGGAGAAGCTCGGTCGCCGGTGGGTCACCTGCGACACCTCGCGCGTTGCCGTCAACATCACGCGCCAGCGGCTGCTGTCGTCGGTGTTCGAGCACTACCGCACGCGCAATGGGACCGTGTCGAGCGGGTTCATCCCGCAGACCGCCACGCGCATCACCCTCAAGAGCCTCGCGCAGGACATGGAGCCGGAGACGGTGCAGCTGGTTGACAGGCCCGAGATGGACTCAGACGCCCTCCGCGTCACGGGACCGCTCGAGGTGCTGACGCTCGGGCGGTACTCCATAGAGGACTGGAAGGGCTACGTGGTAGATGGCGATGAGGGGACCGGGCGCCTTGAGAACTACATCGGCGTCGTAGCGCGCCTCTACCGCAGCGACGCCACGCTGGACCCATCAGGAGGCCTGATTCACGCGGTCGTGGACGAGGATGGGGAGCGACTCGGCATCTCGGTCGGGCCGATCTCGGGCCGGGTCACGGCCCGCCAGATCCTCGAAGCCGCCTCCGAAGCCGCCGAAGCGGGCCTCTCGGAGGTGCACGTCCTCGGGTGGGCCTTCGAGGCGAACGCCAATGAGGTCCGCTCGAGGGTCGCCGAGGAGGCAGGCGTGGCGGTGCATCTGATGATGCTCCGTCCCGACACCCTGGCAGACGGTCTCAAGGTCACGAAACCCGACGCCCTCTTCTCTCCCCTGGCAGTGCCGGACGTCGATGTCCGTGCCGATGGCGACCGCTTCGCCGTCAACCTGCGAGGCGTCGCGGTCTTTGATCGCAAGCGACGCATCACCGAGTACAAGGCGGCGGACTCGGGCTACGTCGCCGCCTGGTATGTAGATGAGGACTACGACGGCGACTGCTTCGTTGACTGCCAGATGTTCTTCGACTTCAAGAAGAAACCGGCAATCGAGCGCACGCTCGGGCTCGAAATCGACGCCGACGAGTGGAAGCTCCGCCTCAGCTCAGACACCTTCCCAGCCGGTCGGTACGAGCGAGTCGCCGTTAAGGTGGTCGACGTTTTCGGCAACGAGTCCACCCTCGTACGAGCGCTGGGCTGACGATGGCGGATACGGTCGCAGACAGTGCGATGGAGTCGGGCGCCGCTGGATACGTCGTCGACCGCGTCGTCATCTGTGACGCCTACGAGGAGCCGGATCGCCACTACGAGCTGCTGACGGGTGGCCGGTCGCGGATGAAGGAGGGACGCCGCCAGTCGCTGCGATATCGCGCATCCGCCAAACAAACGAAGGGCGGCGTCGCTGGCGTCATTGGCAAGAAGGCAAGCCTGTTCGACGACATGATCGCCGCGGAGGAGCAGCTCAACGACTTCGTCAACGATCTGCGCGCAGAGGTCGCCGAGTGGCGCGCCAGTGGCTACCCCGGCACCGCCATCGTCACCGGCAGTCTCCTTGACTGGTGGTTCTGCCGGGACGAGGAGCGCGCTGCCAACAATCAGCGTTTCTTCTTCTGCCAGCGCGAGGCCGTCGAGACGGTCATCTACCTCTACGAGGTGAAGCAGCACCCGAAGATGCCCGAGACGGGTGACCTCGTCCGCTACGCACTGAAGCTCGCGACGGGCACGGGCAAGACGCTCGTGATGGCGATGATCGTCGTCTGGAGCGGACTGCACAAGACGAAGGTCTCCGGCTCGACCCTGTCCAACAACGTGCTCGTGCTCGTGCCGAATCTGACCGTCCGTGATCGGGTTCGCGGGGTCGATGAGCGCACCGGGCTAGCGACCGGGGCAGGACTCGACCCGACAAGTGCCGAGAACCTCTACGACGAGTTCGACATGGTGCCGCCCGACTATCGGGACGACTTCGCACCGAATGTCATGGTCCGGAACTGGCACGCGATTCCCCTCTCCGACAGACGCGAGGACTGGGTTCCCGAGGCCGACCTTGCCGGTGAGGGTCGGTTCGTGCCGGCCTCGGTCCTCAATGCCATGGAGCGGCGCAAGAAACGGGACCCTGGTGCAGCGGTCCAGAGGTATCTGGGGCGGTGGCGCGACCTCCTAATCATCAACGACGAGGCCCATCACGTGTATGGCGAGAAGCGGACGCCGAAGGGCGAGGATCCCGGCTACATCAAGTGGAGCCGCATCATCCAGGAGATCGCATCTACCGCCGCCATCCCGCTGGTGCTCGATCTCTCCGCCACGCCCTGGTACGGAACGGGCTCGCCCAAGCCCGAGGGGACACTCTTCGAGTGGCTCGTGTCCGACTTCTCGGTTTACGACGCCTTCGAGTCGGGGCTCGTGAAGGTCGTCCGCCTGCCAGATCCCGACGAGCAAGGCCGCGTGTACCTCAACCTGTGGGAGCTCGTGAAGGGCACGAAGACGAAGGAGGAGTACCTACGCGCCTGCCGTGGCGCGATTGAGCACATTTACTCAGGCTGGAAGAAAGACTTCGTCGAGTGGAGCGATCAGCTCCCCGGCCTGCGACAGGGTCCTCCCCCTGTGATGCTGGTGGTCGCCAACGACGCCACTCGTGCCAAATGGCTGTTTGAGCACCTGAGCACGTTCCCCGACGAACTGCGCAACGAGGACACCGACGATCCGAGGGCATGGGTGACCATCCAGGTCGACTCGAAGGTGTTCGACGCGGACAAGGGGAACGAGGCCGTCCTCCGCGAAATGGTCAACACAGTCGGGCAAGCCGGAAAGCCCGGCGAGGACGTGCGCTGCATCATCAGCGTCAACATGCTCTCGGAGGGATGGGACGTGAAGAACGTCAGCCACATCATGGGCATCCGCGCATTTGGCTCCCCGCTGCTAACCGAGCAGATCATTGGTCGTGGTCTGCGCCGAGCGGACTACACGGTGCTCAATGAGCCGCTTTCCGAGCGCCTCGCCAACGTCAACCGACCCGACGAGGAGACAGTCGACGCGTTCGGCATCCCGTTCGTGGGGTTCCCGGTAGAGAGGCGGAAGCGTCCGCGCTCGGGGAAGTGGGGGCAAGCGCCTACGACGATTGAGCCCAACCCCAAGAAGATCCGCTACTCGGTGTGGGTGCCGAACGTCCGGGCATGGGCTCTGACGACGACCGACCCGCTCGTCGACATCATCGATGTCGACTCGCTGGAGCAGGTTGTCATCAATCCGCGCGACACGCCGACCGATGTGCGCGTCCGCCCCGTCGTCGGTGGGAAGCCCGAGGAGATCATGACGCTGGACGAGTTCCGCGCCGACTACCCGCTACTGCGCTCGACGTTCGAGCTGGCGAACTACGTGCATCAGGTGACCCACCCTTCCGAGGGGGGAGACCTGGACGTGGGCCCCACGTTCGACGAGATCCTCGCCTTCGTCTCGACCTACGTGGAGCGGCGCGTCAGCGCCGAGGGGTCGAGCCTCAGGGCCGACATCGGCATGTACTACTGGACGAGGCGCGCCCTCGACATCCTGGAGACCGCGGTGCAGGGCGCGCCTGCGGGCACCTCCACCGTCCCGATCTTCGGCACGCCTGAGCAGCTCGAATCAGGCCGCATTCGGACCTCTCGTTGGAGCGGCATCACCGCCAAAGGCCGTAAGTGCCATTTGACGCGCATCCCCTGTCACAGTGACCTTGAGCGCGAATTCGCTGACTTCCTCGACGGCGCCGGCGACGTCGTGCGCTACCTCAAGAACGAGCGCTTCGGCTTCTCGGTCACCTACTACGAGAACAACCGAGCGCGCCAATACTTCCCAGACTTCATCGTGCTCGTCCGCCAGCCAGACGCCGAGGACGTCTGGTATCTCGCCGAGACGAAGGGCGAGATCCGCATCAACACTGAGCTAAAGCGCCAGGCGGCGGACCTCTGGTGCGACCGGATGACGCGCAGCCGGAACGGAGAGTGGCGCCACCTCTTCGTGCAGCAGCGGGACTTCGCCAAGGCGATGTCGGCGGACGTCAAGACCTTCGTCGAACTGGCCGACCGCCTCACGCCCGTGCTCGCCGGCAGGGCTTAGCTACTTGCCTCGGTAATAGTCGGCGGTCTGTACGGCTGGATTAAGAGAACTGGTCCTGCAAATGGGCTGTTCAGCCGTCATCGAGGCGCCAGCCGCACTTCTTGCAGTACTGCGCGTCGTCGGAGTTGCCGGTCTCATCGCATTCAGGGTTTGGGCAAGATCGGCCGCCACCGTCGAGGACTTCTTGACGTCGTCGGCGTCATCGCGTATGTGGCGCACCTTCTTGTAAACCCAAACTGCGCCGTCCCAAATGATCTTGGGGTGAATCAGCCCGCGTGGTTCTTGGGTTGGTGGCTCGCCGGCCATCGTCGGGGACTATCGCAGAGCGGGGTTTGTGCGTGTGTGTCCGACGGGGCCGCGCCTGAGCCGCGGCACGGCGACAGCCGGTCAGGGCTCGTCAGCCTGGCTGAACGCCCGCGCCAGGCGTGGCTCCAGTGGCTCCGGAAGGTGGATCGGCGGCGGCTGGTCATCGACCCGGAACGCCTGTGGCCTCTGCGCACAGATGGCCTGGAAGTCACACTCGTCGCACTTGTCCGGATGCGGTCGCATGGGGAAGTCGTCGTCGAGGATGCGGTTGACCGCCCACTCGACGTTCGCCACGGCGGCCTCGATGGCCGCGTCATCGACGGGAACCGCCACGCGCTGGCCGTCCTTCAGGAGGTGGACAGCCCCGGTCCTCGCGTTCTCGCCGAGCACCTCCCGAGCGGCCTTCGCGTAGAGCTGTACCTGGAGGGCGAGCTCGGTCCAGTCCAGTGCCTCGTTGTCCGTCGGGTCAGGGCCGCCTTCCATCGTCTTGAAGTCGACCACGCTCGCGTCCAGGAGGTTGTCGTCCTTGTCGTAGCGCAGGAGGAGGTCGATGGTGCCCGAGATCACCGCCCGCGTGACCGGGACCTCGAAGCGAACCTCGACTTGACGCTCGTGCGCGAAGTCGTCGGAGTAGTCCTTGGCGTATTGGCGCAGAATGCGCGCCGCGCTGTCACGCCCGTTCTCGTAGGCGCCGGGGCGGTTCACTGGGTCGCGGCTCTCGGGGACGTGCTTGAGGTGGAAAACCTGGCGGGCGATCTGCTCGGCGTCGTCCTCACTCGGCGTGGCAGAGGCGAACTGCTCGTGGAGCTTGCCCACGGCGGCGTGAATGGTGCTGCCGAAGCCGAACATCTCGGTGATCGGCGGGCTAAACCCGAACGACTTGCGGAACTGGAAGTCTCGCGGGCAGCGCAGGTAGTAGCGAATCTCTGAGTAGGTCGTGGGGACGATGGTCTCGTCGATGCGCCGTCGCTGCTCATGCGGCACGAGTCCAGCCGGTAGGCCGCTCGGATCAGCAGAAATCTCGGGATGGGATAGCCGCTGCGTGAAGGGCGACGGCAGGCGCGGTCTCCTCCCGCCCGGCAGGCTCGCGCAGGCGGTGATGTAGAGGTAGCGCTCCGCCCGGGTCATCGCGGTGTAGAAGAGACGAGCCTCCTCGGCCCGCGTCGTCTGGTAAGCGCCACGCGAAAGCGGCATCTGGAGCAGTGCTTCAGGCAGCCAGCCGGAGTAGCGGCGGTTGTTCTTCGGGAAGCGCTGGGCCTCGGCGTCCACGATGAAGACGACCGGGTACTCCAGGCCCTTGACCTTGTGCACCGTGGCGACCGTCACGGCGTCGGGGCGCCTCAGGAGGTCGTCGGTCGCGGAGTCGTACCCGTTCGTCGCGGTGTTCCCTAGGAAGTTGAGAATGTCCGCATAGCGGCGTGCGGAGTCGATGCTCATGTACACGCTCTCGACATCCTGGAGGATGCGGCTAAAGACGCCGATGTCGTGCATCATCCCGTCGTCTAGGTCAGTCTCAGGCAAAGCAAACGCGCTCAGGATGTCCTGGAGGAGCCGCTGCGGATAGACCCGCCGGCGCGGCCCACCAGATGTCGGTGAGTGGATGAGGCGCCCCCATTCCGCGAGCACGCGTGCGAAGTCGTCGAAGCGAGCGCGCGGAAACAGCGGAACGACGTTTTCGTCGAAGTGCGCTCGCGCCACCTCGCGGCTCGGCGACGCGCCGCGCAGCAGCTCGAAGGTGTCGCGCAGCACGGCGACATGGGGGCGGTCGAAGATGCCACCCGCAGCCTCCAGGCTGAAGGGGATTCCCTGGCCGCCGCGTGCCCTCTCCAGCGCGTCCGTGAATGCCGCGTGCCTGGGGCCGCCGCCCTGCTCCTCCATCCTCGTTGAGCGCATGAGGATGGCGAAGTCCGCCGGCGTTAGTCCCCGGACCGTGCCGTCACGCTCGGTGTAGGCGGTCCCCAGGAGCGCCTCGATTCGGGAGGCGACCCACTCTGCCTCCTCCTCTCGTTCCGGGAACCACAAGACGCGGTAGTCGCGCGGCCCGTCAGGCGTGTCGGCGGTGGGGTTCTTCGTGAGGCGTGTGGCGCCCAGCTCGGCGGCGGCGAACTCATCAGCGGTCTGGACTATCGCCTCGGTACTGCGGAAGTTGTGCGCCAGGGTGTGCCGGACGCACCCGGCGTAGTGGCCGTCGAAACCGAGGATGTTGCTCACATCCGATCCGCGAAAGCCAAAAATCGCCTGGTCGTCGTCGCCCGCGACGAAGAGGGTGGCGCCACGCCGGTGCAGCTCCTCGACGAGCCGCTCCTGGCCGGCGTTTACGTCCTGGTACTCATCGACCAGTAGGTGCTCGAGGTCAGCCACGGCGCTCTCGGCAGATGGGTCATGGCGTTGGAGGGCCTCGACGACGCGGCGGATCATGAGCGAGAAGTCGATGAACTGGTCCCGCTCCAGGCCCGCGCCGATCTCATGAAGGACGGCGCCCAGCCCGGGGTCGGCCTCCGCAATCGCGTCGAGGTCGAGCAGCTCGTCGTTTGCGACCTTCCACGCCTCCGCGACCTCTTTCAGGGTGTTGAAGTATTTGGCGCTACGCGCAGTTTTCAGGGCAGAGATGCCGAGCTGCGGGTAGCGCGAGATCAGGTAGAGCGTGAGGCGGTTGTCGTCGAGGACCTCGAACTGCCGGTACGTCGCATCCATCGCCGCGAGGAGGTCCTTGCAGTACGAGTGGATCGTCCCGACGTACATCGCGCCGACGATGGTGGGGTCTATGCCGACGGCATCGAGCGAGCGCGCGACCTGGAGCTTGATCGACTCCGCTGCTTTCTCGGTGAAGGTGAAGGCCACAATACCTCGCGGCTCGGCCCCATCAGCGATCAGGCGCGCGATGCGGAAAGCGAGCGTTCTCGACTTCCCTGAGCCGGCGCAGGCGATGGCCAAAACCTCGGCAGACGGGTCGCGCGCAGCGGCCCGCTGGGCCTCGGTTAGCCGCTGCGCGAGGACATCCTCGATCTCGACGGCGGGTTCGGTCTCCGTCACGGCGCTCCCGCGCTGGAGAGCTGACGGCGAATTTCGAGCGCATGGCGCTTGACGAACTCTGGTGGCAGTGCGTTGCCGATCATCTCGGCAGCCTTGTACTTGCCCTGTCGCAGCGAGAAGCGGTAGTGGTCGGGGAATCCCTGCAGCAGTGCCGCCTCGCGCAGGGTGATGGCGCGATTCTCGTCTGGATGCAGGAACCGGCCCTTCGACGGGTTGATGCAGCCGCTTGTGATCGTCGGCGCCACCTCGTCCCAGCTCATCCGCCCATAGATGTCGCTGAAGCCGTCGCAGCGTCGGTGGCACGCGAGCTGTGACGCAGGCCCCAGGTCTGAACGACTGCCGCCGTCCCTCGGCACGCGCGCTATGAGCCGCGAGACGTGCGGCTGACGCTGCTCCCCCACGTCGTGGAGCGGGTCGCCGCTCGTGCCCGCTGGCGCGAGATCGCCGATAGCGTCGCGGACGGTGAGCGTCGGGCTGCCCTCGGGCGCGAGAGGGATTGCCAGGCGCCGGCCGCCGACGAGGATCATCCGCCGCCGGCGTTGCGGCACGCCGAAGAGAGAGGCATCGAGCACCTTCGTGACGGTGAGGTATCCCATCTCCTCAAGCGCCGAGGTCAGGCTCGCGAGGCGCGCATCAGTCGCGAGCCCGGGCACGTTCTCCAGCATCACGGCCTTGGGGCGAAGTCCGCGCACGAAGCGCTCGAACTCGAAGACCAACTCGTTGCGCTCGTCGCTGACGGTGTGGCGCCCATTGAGGGAGCGCAGCGAACTGAAGCCCTGACAAGGTGGACAGCCGGCCAGGAGGTCGAGTCTTCCGGGCTTGAGCTCGAGCTCGCGAAGGACGCGCGCCACAGAGAGTTCGCGTATATCGCTTTCCCAGAGCCGCACGCCTGGGCAGTTGGCGCGGTAGGTCTCTGTCGCAAGCGGGTCTATCTCGACCGCGCCAATCACGCGGAAGCGAGCCCTACGCAGGCCCAGGGTAAGGCCACCAGCGCCGGCGAACAGGTCGATTGCAGTCGGGTAGGCGCTCATGCTCGCCGGACGCCCCGCAGATGGACACGCTGCTCGATAGCCGCCTCGATGCGCGATGCCGCCTCCTCGGGAGCCTCGTGCTCCCACACGCGGACCACGAGCCAGCCTGCGTCCGAGAGGCGCTTCGTCGTCTCGGCGTCGCGGCTCCGGTTCTTCTCGATTTTCGCGCGCCACCACGCGGCGTTCGACTTCGGCCAGCTCGCGTGATCAGAGCAGCCGTGCCAGAAGCAGCCATCTACGAAGACGGCTACCTTGGGGCCTGCAAACACGAGATCGGCGAAGCACCGGACCTCGGCGATGGGGCGTCGGTTGATCCTGTAGCGGGCGCCCCTCGCGTGCAGCAGGCTCCGGAGGCGCCTCTCCGGTCCAGTCCCGGACGTCTTGACGAGGCTCATGCGCCTGCTTACGGCCTCGGATACGGGTGGTGGTGCAGGCACGAGCCGCGCGGCTAATAGGTTGCTCGAGGGACAGGGGCCATCGGCCGAATCCTATGGGACGGAACACGCGACACCGGTGCCGGTCTAGCCGGCCCCGGAAGGAAGTCTCCGGGCGCTTACAGAACATCTCCGCGAAGCCGGCTGTAGACTACCCGTATCTTCTGGCATCGTCCGAGAGTCTGGAATATGTCCCGCCTAAACGGACCCCTGCTCTGCGTCGCAGGATTCGTACTCGCAGCGAGCATTGCAGTTCTCGTGACTGCGCCGAGCGCCCAGGCATCATCGACCAGGACAGCGGGTCACGTGGTCGCGCACGAGTCGGCTCGCGAAGGCCTTCTGGCGTACCGTCTTCTGCACGCCCCGCAAGGCGGGATCGTCCGGGCCAGAGACGGTGCGCAGCTTGACGTCCCGTATGGCGCCCTGGAGGGCAATGCACTCGCGACCATCACGTCGCTTGGTGGAGGTCGATATGACTTCAACATTGCGGGGCCTTGGACTGGACGCGTGCGCGTAACTCTGCCACCCGTGCGCGGCGCAACTTTCGTGATGCACGAACTTGGTGGTAACTGGGTCCAAGAAGGCAGCCGCGGCGCTCGCACTGTGTGGGTAGGTCATCTTTCGCTCTTTTCGTGGCTGGGGAGCCTTGGCGACAAGATCAAGAACTCACTCTGTTTGACAAGAGATCCCCTGCAGTTCGTTCAATGCCTGGCCGAGAAAGGGCTACAACGGGTCGATTCAGCGCTTGTCAGATGGATCGCGGGCCTTGCAGGGGTGTCGAACCAGTGCGCTCAGGCTCTCATAGCATCCGGTGGGTTCGTCGGGGCGTTGCTGGCGATTCTGCCTTCTGGTGAGTGCACCGCGCAAGTGGGAGAGACGGGGCCAATCCCGCCGCCTCCGACAGCATCGTCCCCCACTCCGCCAAAGTCTGCTCCCACAACACCACCCATCTCACCAACACCAACACAAGTTCCAACACCATCACCTCCGACGCCGGCCCCGCCGACATTCGCAGAGACCCCAGGACCGCTTGGTGTTGCTACCTTCACCGACTATCACGACGCTGGCGGTAGTGAGGGCCCAAGGATTCCAGAATACGAGACCGTACAGGTCACGTGCCGCGTCGAAGGGTTTGAACCCGCAGACCATGGGATTCCCGACAACTGGTGGTACGAGATAGCGTCGAGCCCGTGGAATAACGCTTACTATGCCTACGCGGAACCTTTCTACAACGACGGGCAGACTTCCGGATCGCTGATTGGAACGCCACCAGTCGATACCTCCGTGCCTATCTGCTAGTGAGCGAAACCCGCCGAAGCCGGCTAACGGATGGCAGAGAGTCCGCCTTCGCCTCGATCAGGTTGGCCTCACCCCGAGGGGGCAGCCTTCTATGACGCGCTGGCGGTACCGACGACGTATCGCCCAATGCTCAGCTCGCGACGATCGCCGAGGCGTCGAGGCGGCGATTCGCCGCAAGATCAAGCGTCTGCTACATCGGCACAACTACAGCCGCCCGCGACCGACGCCTCCGGCGGGAAGCGGAGACGTCCGCGACATCAACCGCTACGCCCCGGTCTTGCTCGACATGCGAGGCGCTCTATCGCTACTGGCCAGAGTCGAAGGTCGCCTTTCTTCTAGCGGGAGCAAGCAGTCCCTCCGAGATGGCTTTGTCCACGACGTTCCGGGATATCTGCCTCCATCGGTGGCCGCCTCGATAGTGGCTTGCAATCCATCGCTCGCTCTGCTCTGATCGCGCCTCCCAGTCAATCGCCCAGACAGGTGTCGTCAAGCATGACGAAGAAGCCAGGACGCCAGGAGAGCGAACGAGGCAAGGCTCCGACTCGCCCGCGCCGGACTCGAAAGAGCGTGTGGGACGACGCCGAGGTCGTCGTCAACGTCGAATACACCAAGCCAGGCACCGCCCTCGACGATCACCTCCGCAAGGAGCAAACCCAAGCCGTGCTTGATCTGCTGTCCGACTACGTGCGGAAGCTCGACAAGGACGGAGAGATCACGCCGTAGCCCCAGACCGAACCTCAGACAACTGTAATAGCGGGGGCGGCATCGAAACGAGTACCCGCGACCCCAGAGAGCCCCGCTGATCCTGGGCCGAGCATAGCATCGGCTCTCGCGCACCGGATCGAAGAACGCTGGGATCTAACGACCCGCCGGGCCATCCCCGCCAGGTGACGGGGCCACGGGGTTCGGCCTTGCGCTGGTATGTGCGTCGGTATCCACGAGTGCGACGTAGTCGCCGACGTCGGCTCTGATCATGCGCTCGACTTGATCGACGAAGGACGGGAGCGCCGATGGGTGATCGCCGGTGTACGGACTTGCAAGGGCGATATAGCTCCAGCCTTCGCTCTTGAGACGCTCGACCGTTCCCCGGTAGTGGCGCCACCGCCCTCCGGCGTTGAGGAAATGCTCGACGGCGCTGAGCGCCGCGATCACGACGCCCAGGCCAGTGGCAACCAGCCTTCCTGCCAGGCCGAGATTGGCGGCGACCAGCATCATCTGCACGATGTCATCACCACATTCCGAAGGGTTCCGATGGCCCGAAAGATGCCAGATGTGTGACATGATATTCTGGCGGTCCTTCAATGATCCACTTTCTTTCCGGGAGGTCCATCCGATGTTGCGCATCGTGACGGTGTCGGTAGACGAAGATCAGCAGGACGGGGTTGTGACGGCAGAGGGGTGCTCCGAGGCCCCTGGCGGCTGCGACAGGTGTTGCGACCACCTCTGGGAGGGACCCGCTAGCGCAGAGCACTCGGGGCCCGTGACAAACCTGGAGGATCTCGCACTCGTCCGCTAGACGTCATGTGTGCGGGGGCGCCGAGTCTCGTGCGCTCCTGTTCGTCGGTGGGTATCGGCGCGCTTCCCCGGGCGGAGCTGAGGTTCAGGACTCGGTTCGCCGATTGCGCCATGAGTTGAACGGCGAACCGGCGCTCTTGGACGTCCTCGAGCGGGTGCTCTTGGCATGCGACGGCCGGGTCGGCATTCGGGATCTGGTCGCCGCCTCGCTGGACGACCTGACGCTCGAAGCCGCTCTCCACGAGGCCCTCGAGCAACTCGTCGATCTGCGACTGTTGGTCGATGCTGACGAGGCGTCCGAGTATGCGTTCGATCTGGTCGCGCGCCTGCGCGCGGCGGATGCTGCTCGCATTGCGGACGCGTACGCAGCGCCCCGGTGGGTTGATCCTCGCGCGGTGGAACTGGATGACATGGATCTCTCGCACCGTGTCCCTGCGGCGCGGGAGAGGCCCGCATCGCTTACAGCGGCGCAACTCGAGTTGGCGACTCCCGGTTTCACGCGGCCGGTGGCCCCGTGCGAATCGGAGGTCTCAGACCTCCTGAGACACGCATACGGGTGGAGTGGCGGGCATCGCGTCGTGCCATCTGCGGGCGCTTTCTGGCCATTGGTGTTCCACTCAATGACCCAACTGCCGGATCGAGGTCAGCTCGGAATCTCCTGGTACGACGACGCCACGGAACGCTTGCGCAGCCTCGGGTCGTCATCTGTCTCGAAGTCGGAGCTTCGTCGGAGCATGTCGCCGAACCCGCTTGTCGATCTTGCACTGGACCGGTCGGCGGCATTCATCACGATTTCGGCTCACTTGGCGCGAGCGGAGCGCAAGTATGGAACGCGCGCGCTCCACTTTGCCCTGATCGAGGCTGGGGCCGTAGTGCAGCGGCTACATGACTACACAGCCGACACTCATTCCGCCGTGCGAGTCATGGGGGGCTTCTCTTCCCGACGGATCGCTAGTTTGCTAAACGCGGATGGACTGCTGCCCCTCGTCGTCATCATCTTTGCGGCACGTGTCGCACGGGCACCAGATGATTGAGGAGTCCTACTCGGGCTTGCTGCTCGCGTTTCTCCACCCCGACCGGGTGCCTTGGGCTCCTGGGGTCTCAGTGGGCTTGATGAACTCGGACAGCTCGACGCTCGCCGTCGTTGCCTGCAACGAAGAGCGAGAGCTACGCGTCGAGGCGACTGGGGCAAGATCCGAGGAGGACGCGCAAACGTTCGCCGTCGAGTCGATTCGTCGTCTTGCGACCGACGGGTTCCTGGACCATGAAGGTTTGAACGCCGAGGGTGTCGACGGCGTTCCGACTGTGGAGCTGGATCTCACGCGATTCATGGATGAGGCCGACCGTGCTGAGGGGACCCTTCTCGGTTATGCCGGTCGGGTCCTTGGGCTCCCGGCTTTGCTGTCGACGTACGAGCGCAGACTTGCTGTCGAGCGCTTCCTCTGCTCCGGGAAGGGACGAGTCATGGCGCAAAACGTCCTCGCGGGGAATGCCACAATCGTCGCATCGCGCGCGCCACTCGACGTGAAGCATCCGCCTCCGGGACTTGCGGTGTTCGCAAACGGCCGCTGGTCATCTGTGGACCTCGGGGGCGGAGTTGGGCCTCTTGGCACGGCCAGCAGCCTCGGTACCTGGACCGCCGATGGGAACACGGTCTCCGTTGCGGTCTGTCAAGTCAGACTCAGCAGCCCCGAGGGAGCCAAGCCTCCTGTGTGTGGCTCGGTCGGTCCTGATGCCGGGCACACTGAGCTACGTGCATTAGCCGAGGCGGCCGAGCGGCACGTCGCGGGCGTCGTGGATCGAAGCCATGTCACACCAGCCGCTATGGTCGAGCTTGGGGAGCACGCGCTCGACCCCCGCAGCTTCGTGGACTATGCGCCCTGGCAACACGACGCGTTCGCTGAACTCCAACCCTTCTCGGCGAACGAACGCCGACTTTGGGTGCCGGTGCAGGATCGCGACGGCTCGATCTTCCAGGTGCTTGCCGACTTGGTGTTCTATCCCTTCGGTCGCAGCGAACACCGCCGACATACCAGCGCTTCATCGTCGGGTGTGGCGGCGCACACAAGCCTGAGCGAGGCACGTGCTTCCGCCGTCGCCGAGCTGGTGGAGCGCGACGCCTTCATGAGGGCATGGCTCTCCCGTAAGCCGGCGACGCGAGTCCTGAACTGGGAGTCGTCTGCGCCCGCGTCGCTTGTCGGTCCGCTGATCGAAGCCGGCTGGACAGTGGACGTGATCCAGATCGCGGCCGAACCCACACAGCCAGTCCTCGTCGCATTCGCTCGACGAGGACGTCAGATTGCGCTCGGTTCGAGCGCCGGGATCCCGGAAGTCGCTCTCCGAAAGAGTCTCACGGAGCTTTGGTCCACTACGACCAGGGAGTCCGAGATTGCGACGGCGCCACAGCGTCCCGAGGACGTCGCCAGCCCCAGGGACCACGCTCTCTTTGCCCTCGCGGGGCGACTCTCCGCAATCCCCGACTTCCTCCGCTCGAGCGAACGCGGGATCGCCTTCGCGGATCTAGCCCCGCAACTGGCGTGGCCCGAAGATCTGTACTTCTATGAGTGGGATTTCCGTCTCACTCGGCCGTTCTACGTCGTCCGCGCGCTTGCACCGTCGCTCGTACCCATCTCGTTCGGCTACGGCGAGGAGCCGTACGGTCGCCCTGATGTGGCAGACATCGTCGGAGATCGGCTGCCACAGTCGCTCGCGGACGCGCCCGAGCCTCACCCGTTCCCCTGATCTGGCGCGGTCGGGTGCATGCGCCACTCCTCTCGGAGGAGTCCGAGCACCACCAAGTCAATCCGAGCCCCGGCCACGTACCGGTGTGACCGCAGAATCCCTTCGGTCGCCATGCCGAGCTTCTTCGCAAGTGCCAGCGCCCGAGTGTTGCTCGACTTGACCGTACCCGTGAGCTTCTGAAAGCCGAGGTCTTCGAAGGCGTACCGAACCCATAGCTGGTGTGCTTCAAAGCCGAGCCCCTTGCCCTGCAACTCGGGATCTAGCAAGGACACCCCGATCTCGGCGACAGAGTGTCCTTGATCGATCGAGTACAGGCCGGCAATCCCGACCGGCTCCGCTCCGTCGTGCATCGAGATCGAGAGCTCGTACGCGCCTGGGGCACCGGTGAACGGCGCGGCGTGGCCCGCGCGCAGGCGGTCGAGCACCTGGCGAGGATTCCGTGGGTACGGCAGGAGCGGACTCATCAGCCGGACGTTCTCGAGATCGCAAAGCCACTCGGCCAGTCGGCCGCTCTCAGCGTCGTGTGGGTACGAGAAAATGAGTCGCTCGCTGCCAAACATCGACTACCTCAGCACTGGTCTGTGAGTAAGCGCGGCCACTCTAGCCCAAATCCCGAGGTAAGCGTCTGGGGGCCGCTGAAGTCGGCGGGATTGATACCCGATCCTGCGACCGTTGATCGCCCGAGAACAGTGGCCCATAGAGTCGAGGAATCGTACCTGCTCTGAGACCAGTGGCGTCTATGAGGGCAATCTAACCGGCGACTAGGAGGCATCCGCTGGATTGTCCTGCGCCACCTCGCCGACACGCATGTCTGGTCTGCGGTTCGGCAGCAGATTCCACCACGGTTTATGCTCAGTTCGACATCCCGGTCCCATTCCGAATACAGGCGGTGATCAGATGACTACAAGCACCGAAACCCTCACGGACGTAGTTCGCGTGTCGCTAGACGACGACGTCGAATCCTTTGTCCCGGTTTCCATGCCCGAAGCGGGACGTGATCCAACCGACGCCCCAGATAGCCCAAGCACGGAGACCGGCCCCTACGGGAATCCGAGTGGCCCGGACGGATCTCCAAACCTGCTCTAGACGCCAGCCCGCGACCTGAAGCCGATCGAGATGCTCGACCAACCACTGGTCTTCTGTCCCGGGTCGGGCGGCCTCTCCAACGAGGAGCGCACCCGGGTGCGTGGATACTTCGAGCGACTGGACGCGTCGACTGAAGCGGGGCTTGTTGGCGGGGGATCCCATCGGCCCGAAGTACGGCGTTCACGTGTGGCCTGGCTTGGCATGTCCGAGGAGACCTCTTGGCTCTTTTCTCGGGTCTTTTCGCTCGCTCACGCGGCAAACGCCGCCGCTGGCTGGAACTTTGACTTGACGGGGCCTCACAAGGCGCTACAGCTGAGCTGTTACGAGGATGTCGAACTGGGGGCGTTCGATTGGCATTTGGATCTCGGGGCAAAGCAGTCAGCCCTGCGTAAGGTCTCGGTCGCCATTGAGATCGCCCGCGCAGACGAAGGGGGCGTCCTTCAGTTCCGGCCGGGCGCGCACCCGTACTCGGTCGATCTGCAGCCTGGTGCTGCCGCGGTGTTTCCAGCCTACCTGCCCCACCGTCTGACACCTGTTACAAAAGGCAAGCGCCTCAGTCTCGTCTCGTGGATCTGCGGCCCGCCGTTTCGATGACCTCGGCGGACCCGCAAGACGGCGTTTGGCTCTTGCCGACGCTGTTGCCGGCCGACCTTCTGACGGTGGTTCAATGCTACGTGAATCTACGGTTGGCGTCCGGGACGATGCCGAGAGAGCCGGGCAGGGCGAACGCTTATGCGATTTATGGCGATCCGCTTGTCGAGAGCCTGTTTGGACTATTGACGCCGCGCGTCTCGCGCGTTCTTACGAGGGCGGTCGCGCCGAGCTATGGCTACCTGAGGGTCTACTTGGCCGGCTCCGAGCTTGCCCCGCACGTCGATCGAGAGACCTGCGAGTACACATTGTCCCTAGCGATCCTAGGGATGCTGGACGGCGCCGACTGGCCGCTTCATGCGCGCGACTTGTCGGGCAGGGAGCTCCAGCAGTCCTTGATGCCGGGGGACGGAGTTCTCATGCGTGGACGCGAGGTGACTCATTGGCGAAAGATCTTGCGGAGCGGCTGGGCCGCGTACGCCTTCCTGCATTGGGTCGAGCAACGTCAGCCAGACGTGCAGCGGTTCGACGGGCGGCCAGGACTCGGATTCCAGGTCGTGAGACACGCTCCGTAACCAGAGGAATCCGATAGGAGGACCGAGATGACCGACGTCCTAGTCAAGGGAGCTACGCACCAGTCAGTCGTCGACATTGAGCGCGTCGTCGAGAGAAGCATGCAGCTCTCGCGGCTTGAGGCGTTGGGCAGGCGCTCGCAGTCGCAGGTGCTTCGGCCGGGCACAAGCCAGCACTCATCGGAGGACTGGAGTGGCACCCGTTTCGTGGCCTTTCGTGGGCTTTAGTCGCTAGTTCTTGTTTGTGGGTGTGATCTGTTCTCTCTCGTATTCCTCTGGCGAGAGGTATCCGAGCGTTGAGTGTCGTCTCTGTCGGTTGTAGAACGCCTCGATGTACTCGAACACGGCCGACGACAGATCGCGTCTGCTCGGCCAGGGCTGTCGGTGAACGAGCTCCTTCTTGATCGTCGCGAAGAAGCTCTCAGCGACGGCGTTGTCGTAGGCATCGCCCTTGGACCCCATCGACACAGCGATCCCGGCGTCACGTGCTTGCTGCCCGAAGCCCAGAGCGACGTATTGCGATCCCTGATCGCTGTGATGTATAAGGCCGGGCTCGGGCCGGCGGCGATGGACGGCCATCTGCAGCGCATCGGCGACGAGCTCGGTGCGCATGTGCTCGGTCATCGCCCACCCAACAATCCGCCGGGAGTAGGCGTCTTGAACGGCGGCGAGGTAGAGCCACCCCTCCCAGGTCCTGAGATAGGTGATGTCGGCGACCCACAGGATGTTCGGTCCGTCGGGCCTGAACTTCCGTTCCACCAGGTCATCAGCGACACGCACGCCGGGCACGCGAATCGTGGTGCGGCCCTTCTTGACCTTCACCAGCCCCGAGATCCCGGCCTGGCGCATCAGCCTGCGGATCCGTTTGCGCGAGACGACGATGTCCTGGCCGAGCCGAAGCTCGGCCTGCACCCTTCGCGAGCCATAGACACCGCGGGCCCGCTCGTGGATCTCTTTGATCCTCGAGGTCAGCCACGCATCACTCAGAGCCCTGTCGGACGGCGCGCGGCGCTCCCACGCATGGAACCCCGATTTGGAGACCCCGAGCGTCTCGCACATCACAGAGACTGGGAAACTGGCCCTCTCCGCCGAGATGATCCGGTAGGCACTCACCGGGTCTCGGTCTCCGCTGCGAAGAGAACCGCGGCTCGCTTGAGGATATCGCGCTCCTGTTCGCCGCGCTTGACCCGTTTGGGCAGCTCCCGGATCTCATCGCGCTCCGCGCTGGTCAGCCCGTCATCGCGTTCTCGACGATCGAGCTGATGCTGCTTGACCCAGTTATGCAGCGACTGCTCGCTGCACCCCAACGCTCCCGACACGTCTTTCACCGTCCGACCGCCCAACACCAGCTGGACGGCTTCGCGGCGAAACTCCGGCGGATACGGCGGCCTCGTTCGTGGCATCACGGACATCCTTTCGCGTCCAAGCCACTAAAGCCATCAAAAGGCCTTCAAACGGGTGCCACTCCAATGTGCCCTGACCGTAGGTGTTGGCCTGGCCGACGGCCATCGGCACGCCGCGGCCCGGGATCATGTGGCCGCTGACGCAGTTGACCTCGGTGGTGCTGATTTGCCAGGTGATGATGCTCGCTGGGTTGGTGAGCCCTTCGGGCATCCCTGAGATCCCGAGCCCTTCTTCGCTCGCCGGGTCAGCGCACAGGATCTGGGTGTAGTTGCCGTTACCGTCGGCTGGCAGCGCGAACACGCAAGCGGCAGGGATCAGGAGCATCAGCAGGCAGGCAGCGCCCGCGATCCCTACGAGCAGCCACGGTGAGCAGTGGCTGCGACGCTTGCGGTTTCGCGGCTGGTTGGATGTGATGTGTTGCCTGGTCATCCTTGACTCCTTCTCCCTTTTCTTCTGCCATTGCCTTGACGGGTGTCTTGGGCCGCGAGCGCGGCCCGGTTTGTGTGCTGCTTTGCTGGTTATTGACGGTGACGGGACTGGATCTACAAGTGGGTTTCTCACGGCAAGGGTGTTCATGGGTTGAACGGGCCGCCGGTTTGCGTTGAGGTCCGCGTGGCTGGCGGCGAGCTGGCCGGTGTGCTCGTGGCCGGCGTGCTTGCGGCTGGTACGCCGAGGTAGGCAAAGCCGCCGGGTTCCCGCGTCGCGGGGTGCCGGCGGTCGTGGTGTGGAACTGCCGCGAGGTGAGCGGGCGCCGCGTGCGCTCGGCTGCTGCCCTGGGGGGCGTGCTGCGCGGCGATGCTCGTGAAGGGCGCGAGTGGCGCCTGCACAAATGCAACCGGACGCGTGGCGGGCGCTAGGGCAGCTGGTCGCGCGTGCGAGTGCGCGTGCCGCGGGCGCTGGTGCGGGGACGTGTGGGTCGCCGCGATCGTGCTGCCCGCGATCGCTGCAGCTGTGAGGGCGGCGGCGGCGAGCTTCGCGCTTGCGCCACCACCGGCTAGTAGCGCGGCGGCGCGTTCGCGCGCCCCGTCCTGGGCGAGCGAGACCCAATCAGGGCGGATCCTCCCTGCGAGCGACCGGGCGCTCGCGCGTGTCAGGCCGCCGAGGTGGCCGGCGAGGGTCGGTGGTAGCAGCGCGGCCGCCTGCTCCTCGAAAGCACGCCGGAGACGATGAGCGTTGGTCTTGTGCTCAGCGCGGCATTGCGCACACCCGGCGACGTGCGCGATTGCGAGCTTGGCGAGCTCGTCGCTGGTTGCCTGCCCATTCAGTAGCGCTGTGATCGTCGTGGCGCGGTAGCCGCATAGCCGGCCCTTGTCGTACAGCAGCTGGAAGCGCTCGCGCTTTCGCTCACACGCCGCGACCGTGTTGCGCGCCTGATTCACGGGCATCTCAAGCTCCTTGGCGATGCGGTTGAACCCCTTCCCGTCAGTGACCAGCAAGAACACTTCGAGCTCCTCGCGCGTGAGCTCGGCCAAGAACTCGACGCTGCGGACCAGAAGGGGGGTGAGCGAGCGATGAGGTGGGCATTCTTCGGCCGGGTATCTGACAAGGACAAGCAGGACCCCTCACTTTCCATCCCCCGCCAGTTGAGCAAGTGCGCCGAGATCGCGAAGCCGCTCGGCGAGATCACACGCCATTACTGGGACATCGAGAGCGGACGCAAGCTCATCGAGGAACGCGGCGACGGCGCCGACGGCACCCTCTACGGAGTCCCCGTCCCCCGAGACGGCGGCGTCACCGAACTACTGGAAGACGCACGAAAGGGCCTCTTTGACGCAGTGATCGTGGAGTCCATAGACCGGCTCTCGCGCAAGACCGCCGACTCGACACGCGTCGAGCAGGAACTAGAAGATCTCGGGATCGGACTGTTCGCCTCGGACGAGCCGATGATCACCGACGCCACCGCGATCCTCACCCGCCGAGTCAAGCAGGGAGTCGCCGAGTGGTACGTCCGCGACCTCATCGAAAAGAGCCGACGCGGCATGGAGGAGTCAGTCCGCCAAGGCTGGCACACCGGCGGGCGAGCACCCTACGGCTACACGCTGGAGGCCCACCAGCATCCCAACCCAAACAAGGCGCGCGAGGGCAAGCGCAAGCACCGGCTCATCCTCGATCCGGTCCGCGCACCGATCGTCCTGATGATCTTCGAGGACTACTGCTTGCGCTTTCTCGGGCTCGGTGAAATCTGCGAGAAGCTCAACCGCAACCTCGATCGTTTCCAGCCACCGATCCCGAACCGCAAGGATGACCACGGCCTACCGCCCACCTGGAGCCGGTCGGTCCTGCACGCGATGCTCAGGAACCCGAAGTACACGGGATTCAACGTGTGGGGCCGCCACGACAAGCGCAAGGGCCGACCGCTGATGCGTCCGCGTGATCAATGGATCTGGAGCCCGAGCCCGACGCACGAGGCGATCGTGTCGAGAGAGCTTTTCGAGACGGTGGAGGAGCGCAGTATCGGCAAACGCACCGCAATCAAAGCGGGCGCGACTGTACGCGCACAAGCGTCACCAGCCCGGTCCAGCACCGGGCGCGTCTACGCGCTGCGTGGGCGGGTGTGCTGCGGCATGTGCGGGCACCGCATGGAAGGCTCCCACCAAAAGGGCTCCAACTGGTATCGCTGCCAGTACGCGAGACGGCGCAGCCAAGCCGCCGCGATCCATGCTGACCACCCCCAGGTGCTCGGCATCAAGGAGGAAAAGGTGCTGCAGGCAGCTCTCGACTTCCTCGCCCGTCGTGTCTTCGGGCCCGACCGCCTTCGGCTCCTACGCGACGAACTAGCCGACGCGACCGCCTCCACCTGGGAGGCGCACGCCGCCGACCTCGACCGTCGCGAGCACGAGCTGCGCGACATTGAACGCTCGCTGCACGTGCAGGCGCTACGACTAGAGGAGCACGAGGACCCGACGCACCCCGTGGTCGTGCTCGCCACCGAACGGGTCGAAGAACTCAGCGTCCGCAAGAGCGGCGTCACCGCGGCGATCGAAGCCCTCAAGGCGAAGCGACCCGCCGGACACCATCCCGACGAAATCGCCGCGATGCTCGACGCCGTACCCGACCTGCGCAAAGCCCTGAAAGCCGCCGACGACCAACAGCTTGCGGAGATCTTCGGCGCCTTCGACGTGACGGTCAGCTACGACAAGACAAGCCAGCAGCTCGACATAGCCGCCACGATCACACCCGAGCTGCTGCCCCAAAACGACAGCGACCGCTCCGGAGAGCGGTCGCGGGTACTCGAAGTAGCGGGGGCGGGATTCGAACCCGCGACCGGTCGCCCAAGGGGGGTCAGGCAGGGCCGGATGGCCCGTGTTTGCTGGGTTAGCTCGGGTTCGGTGGGGTCGGATTTGCTCAAAACGGACCCTTGAATGGAACCCTGGGAGCACCGTGTCGCGACCAACGAGCGGCGGCACCAGCACATGGGCTCCGCTCAGGAATCCGGCTGGTACTCGGCCAAAGGAAGGCTCTCGCCCACCCAGGCATCCTCGAACGTACCCATCGGCATCTCCGATGCCCGGATCGAGTCGACGGTTCCGGCCAGAACCGAATTGAGCGGCGGGACCTCAAACGTCTGGTGGTCGTCCGATATCACTCGGGCATGGAGCGCGCGGGCCTCATCGGCCGACAGCACCCGCCATTGGCAGGCGATACCCCGCTTCTCGAGCTCAGTCGAGAAACGCTCAAACGCCTTCTTGGTCTTGGCTGACAGGTTCGCCGGTCCCGAGAGGAGTCGAAGCTCGTCGATCTGATCGATGGACAACTCGTCGGAGAGGATTTCCAGAGCCTTGCGGTCCATGTGCTGCTCGTACCAGAGGACGTTCCCCCGCAGCTGTCGGACGACCCTGCGAATCGCGAGGTCGTTCGAGAACGGTCGATCGGGGTGGAGGTAGGTGTCGGTGAGGGCGTCGGGCATCAGTGCCGGGCCCTCCGCTAGTTCTGCCACGGTCGGTCGCGCGCCGATCGCCTCGAAGCCCTTTCGTATGACTTGAGCGATGAGCTTGCGGCGCTCTTGGAGGAACTCGTCGTAACCCATCTGCGACCAGCCGTCGGGCAGGGCGTGATGGAAGAGATCGTCGGGTGAGAACTGGTCTGCGTACCGCGGCCAGTAGACGGAAGGCGCGGTATCAGAGATCTCGATGTTCTCGGGCCACTCGACGTAGGACAGATTCGCGATCTGGTTGATGTTGGACGTACCCCGGACGCCTTGGCCTTCGAGGTACTTGCGCGGGAAGAGATGATGGCGCTCGACCGGGGCCTTCTTGGGCTGGACGACGGGATCGAACAGATCGCGTAGGAAAAGGGCGGCCTTGTGCTCGTGGTCGGGGCCCTCTTCGACGAAGGGCGGGACGCGTGCGTTGAGAAGGCACAGCGATGCCGCGTACGCAAACAGGCCCGGGCCCTGGGCTGCGGAAGTCGCGAGTCCTTGGGGCAGTGTGATTGTCCAGTAGTCCGAGGTAAGCGTCGTGGAGATCGCCTGCCGTAGTCGCTCGAGGTAGTCGGGCCCGTTCGTCGCCTGGGTGAACGCCTGCACGTCCTGCGTGATCTGCGCCTCAAAGGAGCCCGTGTACCGCCCGGTGAGTGACGACATGAAGAAGTAGCGGGCGATCGTCGTCCTGAGGTCGCTATGCGAGAGGCCATAGCCACGCCCGATCAGATACAGCGCGTAGACGAGGACCACGTTGTTCTCCGAAGAGATCTCATTCGAGCGCCGGAAGCCCGCCGACATGAGCGTCTTTATGTACTCGTGCCAGCTCGTGAGATCGAGGATCACATCGATCGCTGCGGTCAGCTTGTCCAGCTGAGCCTCGCGGTCGCCCTCGACGAGCGTCGCGTCGCCGTCGAGACTGCCGCCGCGCAGGAGCGCAAGAACGGACTGCAGCCTCCCGCGCTGAAACGCGACCAGCACGGCGACGCGCAATAGCTGATCGGCGGCGGGTTTGACCAGGTGGTTGTAGGGGCTCGGAGTTGCGTCGCCGGGCACAATCCGAACCGCCTGGGCAAAGTGTTCAAGGCGCCGCCGATCCTCCTCGCGGAAGACCGAGAGCAGCGTCAGGATGAAGTCGGCCTGGGTCAGCATCGTGCCGCCGCTGTTGACGCGCAGAAAGATCTCGGCCACGCGCTCCTCGTCGACCTCGTGGCCGATCTGGACGGCTAGAAATGGAAAGTCCTCCAGGCCGCTCAGACGACTGAGAGCAGTGCGCAGCTGCTTCTCCCGACCGTCCTCGAGCGCCTCCGGTTTCGAGGCGCGCAAACGCTCGATGAAGCTCTCGATGACTTCCCAATCCTCGCCCGTCCAAAGCTGGGTGATATTGGGCAGGAACTCAGGGTCCTTCTCGATGGCAGCATCAGTCACATCGAACTGCCCATCGCGTGGTCGGAACGCGATGCTGATCCGGCCCTTGCTGAAGTCCTTGAACGTGACTTCAGCGCCCTTCATGACAGCGTAGAGACCGGTCAGCCGTTGCTGGCCGTCGACGATGAATTCCGTCGGCGTGTGCTGCTTGCCATCGACGCCGATCAACTTCGCGTCAACCTCCGCAGCATTCCAGAGCATCAGATAGCCGACCGGGAAGCCGCGGTACATCGAGTCGAGCAGATCACGCACGGCCGACTTCTTCCAGACGAACGGCCTTTGAAGCCCGGGCAGCGCGAGCTTTCCGAGGCCGATGTCGCCCAGCAGCTGGCTGAGCTCGTAGGACACCGGCTTGAAGAGGGTCTTTGCCACGGGGCAAGCCTATTCGGAGGAGTCGACCCGCGTGCTTGGCAAAGGGTGCAGCGCGGTGACGTATGCGACGCAGATCGCCTGTACCCGGTCCTCGGGGATCGCGGTTCGCAGCGCTCTTGACGCCATCTCGATACCGGGGCGTCCACGTCTGCCGAACAGCTCCTCGATGTAGGTGAGCGCCGCGGTCGTCGGAGGTCCGGCGATCGCATCCTGGGTGAGGGCGTTGAGCGTGACCGCGATCTCGTCCGGCCTCGTCGTTTGCATGAGTCGCACGACATCGGAGGCGTCCTTGTCCTCGAGCCGGACGGCGCGACCGCTTGCAACGCGATCGTGGAGCTTGTGGGCCTTTGCGACGAGTAGCGCGGCGGGGCCGGCGACCCTCGCTTGTAGCGAGCGCTCGTCGGCTGGGTCCAGCGCAGCGATGGTCATCGTGCTGTTGTCGACAAGTGCTGCCTCGAGTCCGACCGCGCGCCGAGCAGCGCGAGCGCCGTGGCCGCCGAGGCGTGCGGCGCGTCTGCCAGTGCCCGACGCGGCGCCCTCTGGAACGATCAGATCGACGGGAACGAGGATCTCCTCGCCGGCGGCTGAGGCTCTGGCCAGCCAGATGCCCGGCTCGACGTGACCGCCGGGCTGCTGCTGAAGATGAAACCCTGCGGCGGACATTCCGGCTTCGAGCTCGGGCGCGTCGCCGAGGAGAAGCGGGTCCAGCACGAGATCACCATCGGTGGTGTACGGGGCGATGGCCAGATCGGCGGTGCCTGTGTGGAGGTAGACGGCCTGGGCACCGGCCAGGATGATGGCGTCGCCGTGCGGTGCGAGCACGGTCAGCGCGTCGAGCAGGGCTCGCCGGGCAGCTACGTATCGCGCGTCGAGGTCCTGGTGTTGTGAGGCATTGCTCGGGCCGGTCATGCGTCCGCCTCCGAGCGGTGCAGATCGGCGATCGATGGCAGCCGCCAGCGCGGCTCGTTCTCCGCCATCCACGCGATGAGCGCTTCGCCCTCGGCCGGCATCCTGCCTGTACCCGTCAGGCAGTCGACGGCGGCCTGGGAGGGCGCGACATAGCGAAGGCCCGCATCTTCTGTCCCCCGCTCCCACACGACCGGATCGAACGCTCGCAGTAGGACGACGTTGGCTCCCTCGTCGGCCGGAAGCAACCCGAGCGTTTTGGCCAGCGCCTCGATCTCGTTGCAGTACGCAATGAGCAGTGCCGGCGCGGCAACTGGTGCAAGACGCACCGCGGCGAACGAGCCGGTGACCACCACCGCTGGCCCGGACAGTTCGGCGAGCTGCGAGAGCGCATCGTTTACCCCGCCGGGCGCGAGGAACGTGGACGCGTCGTTGCTCTTGAGCACGTCGTAGGACTCGGCCCACCGTCGCAGCAGCCCGGGCATATCGACGTCCTGCACCCGTCCTCGACGGGTGCGCTCGACGAGCGCGTCTTGGTCCAGTGCGTCGAGCAGCCGCGAGACGTAGCCTTGCGTCAGGCCCGTGACGGCTGCGATCTCGCTGACTCCATAGGGCGGTCTGACGTCGATGAGCAGCCGGATCAGCCGTGCTGCCTTGGGCCCGCGGACCCTCGCCTGGCCGCGAGGCACGGGCTGGGGGTTCCGGGCAGCTCCGACGGCGCTTATGTAGAGCGCGGGGTTCTCCAGCTTGATCCGCGCGTTACCGGTGAGATCGATGAAGTTGATGCCGTCCTTGGCCAGTAGCTCTCGGCTTCGCGCACTCATCCATGGAGAGACGGCGAGGATCGGGATATTGCTGGCGAGCGAGCGAATCACGCGCGACAGCCCGCCAGATAGTTGCTCGACGGCGCGGGGATCGAATGATCGCTTCGCCTCGACCGCGAGGGTCACGTAGGTTCCCCTGGGGTCGCGAAGGTCGATCGCTCCGTCCGCCAGCGAGCGCCCCTCACCCGAGCTTGCGGCCACCTCGGCCCTGTTCGATCGTTCTACGGTCCAGCTCGCCGGGAGCATCTGGCGTAGCTGCACAACAGCCGCGTCGATGAGATCTGTTTGCTCGATGGTCCCGTTTGCTGACATAGCGAAGTTAGGATATCAAAAAAGATTGCCTGTGCCAGCTATTTTGCTGTCATCGCAAATGTCCTCATCCGGGAAACCTATTGGCACTCTTTACTCGAACAGCCGGCCCTCGACGTCTGGCCAGTACCTGTAGAGAGTCTTGGCCTGGTCGAGCACGAGCTGGGCAAAGTGGTTGATGTCCTGGACACTTCCTCCCTCAGGCGGCACTACGGGTGGCTTGTACTCGTGCTCGCGGAGGAGCCGCCTGATCTTGCGGCGAATCGCAGCCTCGGTCGATGCCCGGTCAGCCCAGTCGACGGTGAGGTCTTCCCTGATGCTTTTGACGAGGTCTCGCGCGATTTTGGCGAGTTGCGGGTCGACGTTGGGCGCGTCGGCGCCGCCGGCGAGCGCGTCGTAGAAGGCGGCCTCCTCCGCGGTGAGACCGAGCTGCTCGTGACGGCGACCGGCTTCGCGCAGGCTCCTGGCGATCTCAACGAGGCGCTGAACAACTTCGGCGCTTGAGATCTGGCGCAGCTCGTAGCGGTGCAGGACGGCGTCCAGTTGCTCTGCGAAAAGCTTGGCCTGTGCCTGGTTGGTGCGGCTTCGGCTTTTGACTTCGTTCTTCAGCAGCTTCTCGAGCAGCCGTATCTGAATGTTTGGATACTCGGTCTTGGCCGCGATCGAGTCGAGGAACTCCTCGGAGAGAACGGAGATGTCAGGACGGTCTTGATCGGCGAGAGCGAGCGTCTCGATGACCTCGCCCGCGGCGAGCCCCTCGGACATGAACTGTCGCACGGCCTGCTCGGCCTCGGCACTTGCCTGGGGGGCCGGCGTGGCGATCTTGCGCACCTCGCCCGCGAGCTTCTTGAAGAAGGAGATCTCCTCGCGCAGGTCGATCACCGCCTGTTGGGTGCCGATCAGCGTGTACCACTTCGCGAGTGCTGCCTGCTCGTCGAGGAACTCACGGATGCGCTGCTCGTCGGCCAGCACATAGTCCCAGCAGTCCAGGATCAAGCGCGATGGGTCCGCTGCGACATTGAGCTCGCCCTTGCGATACCCGGCGGGGTAGAGCATCGCGCAGAGCACCTCGTACTTCTCCCACAGCCCGGCGATCGCTTGCGCAATTGGGATTGCGGGATCTTCCAGCTCGGTTTCGTCATAGGCGCGCAGCGAGGCCCGCAGGTCCTCACCGATACCGATGTAGTCGACCACGAGGCCGCCGCTCTTTTCGCGGAAGACCCGGTTTACGCGCGCTATCGCCTGCAGTAGGCCGTGGTCGCGCATCGGCTTGTCGATGTAGAGCGTGTGCAACACCGGAGCGTCGAAGCCCGTCAGCCACATGTCCTTGACGACGACGATCCGGAGTGGGTGGTCGGGGTCGCGGAAGTCCTTCGCGAGCTGGAGGAGCTGTGGCTTTGAGCGGCGGAACAGCGAGATCGGCTTCTCATCGGTGGCGCTGGCGGAGATCACGCAGTCGACGGTCTCCTCGCCGAAGCGCTCCCGCAGACTCGCGGCGAGCTCGGCCGCAATTCGCCTCGAGTACGCGACGACGAGTGCCTTGCCCGGTAGCGCCTCGCAGCGTGTCGTGAAATGGAGGTGGATGTCGTCGGCCAACGTCTCGATCCGCTCTGGCGATCCGACGACCTTCTCGAGCTTTGCCCAGCTGGTGATGAGCTTGCCCGCGGCCTCCTGCTCCTCAGCTTCGAGGATTTCCCCTACCTGCGCGAGCTGCTCCTGGTCCTCGACGGACAGCGGTATCTGGCGCGACTCGTAGTAGATCGGGACGGTTGCCTGGTCTTCCTGGGCCTGGCGCATCCGGTAAACCGAGACGTAGTCCCCGAACACCAGGCGCGTCGAGCGGTCGGCGCCTTCCACGGGGGTGCCGGTGAAGCCGATCCTCGTCGCGTTGGGAAGCGCGCGTGTGATGTTCTGCGCGTAGGCCGCATACTGCGAGCGGTGCGCCTCATCTGCCATCACGACCACGTTCTGCCGCTCTGAGAGCACCGGCATGGCCTCATCGTTGGCCGGCGCGAACTTCTGGATCGTCGTGAACACGATGCCACCGGCGGGCACCTTCAGCAGCTCGTGCAGACCTTCCTTGCCGCCAGAGATCTCTTGCGCCTGGTGGCAGAAGGGCTCCAGGTGGGTGGCGCTGAAGGTTTTCTGGAGCTGGTCATCGAGGTCGGTGCGATCGGTCACCGCGACGATCGTCGGGTTGGCGAAGCGTGGGTCATGCCGCAGCTTGTTGGCGAAG
>Ga0210388_10000317_pt1 | contig 41516 bp, 76 predicted proteins | sample IncBWC19OmetaG_FD_155485 | JGI IMG/M metagenome (GOLD analysis project Ga0210388, IMG submission 155485) | Forest soil microbial communities from Barre Woods Harvard Forest LTER site, Petersham, Massachusetts, United States - Inc-BW-C-19-O ...
TCTTCTGATTCTTCATCTTCAACTTCTTCTTCTTCGACGATTTCCTCTTTCTCAACAACTTCTTCTTTGTCTTCCATTTCAGTTGTATCCAATAATTCTCCTTCTTCTTCCCTGACTTCTTTTTTAACAAGTTTAGCGATCATTTTTTCTAGTCTATCCATCTTTTCAGATAGATTTTCCATTGTTAGTTCGTTATCAGAACCTTCTTTTTTTTCGTACATTTTTGTGAACTCCTTACTGTCGATTGTAAAAACAAATTGATCTAGAACCGAAACATCAGGTCCTGATCTACCCTCATTTACTAAAGCTAAATGATTACCTCTAATTTTACGCTGTACATAATCATATCGTTGACCATCATATACACCGCTCTCTTTCTCATACACACAGTTATATCCTATCGACAAATCCTTTTTATCGTATAAATCTATTTTGTCCTTCATACTTTCAGAAAATATTTTGATATTGGCCTTTAAATATCCATCATCAAAATAAACATCTTGTCCCACAACGCCTTCCGTTCCTTTCTTTTCTGCTGGTGTATATCCCTTATTTTCTTGACCCAACATGACATGATCATCAATAAAAGGAATTAATTTAAAAGATTCTATACATTCCTCATTATTTAATTCTTCTTCGGGCCTATAAACCTGAAATATTTCATCTGGTGGTAAATCTTTACTAATCTGCGCGCCCGAATATGGAAATACACCTACTTTCGAAATTGGATTATCCTTAATTTCTATCCATCCGTTTAAGTCAATTTCTCTATTAGTATCACTATCCCTTGCTTTGCTATATGCGATAGCAGCAGCTTGTTTTTCTGGATATCCAGAGTTAATCAATTCACCGATATTTTTTGATATCGTTTTTTCAGATGACCCAGACTTAAGCGGCATTATATTCTTCCTCTTCTCCAAAATCGTAGACCGGTTTCATTGTGCAACCACAATTTATTGCCTGTCCCGGTATTCCTCTTAATCCTGTTTTTTTATCAATTATGGGCGGATCATCAAAACTATATTTGTTTCCATCCATTTCAATATGATCTTCACGTGGTTTCTGTCCACCACCGCTATGCAACCATATAAACTGGTTAATCCCTGCATTCTTCATCCGTTCTGCATTTACATTGTTATAGACCTTTCTTGTTTGATCTAACGCAATGTTTTTTGCTCTTCTTAAACTGATTCCTTTATATTTCTGTAATGCCGGTATTAAATTAGTTGTTCCGCTATTTGTCGTTATTGATCTCATTACCTGACCTTTCACATCTGACAAATATTCATCTTTTATTGATTTAATCAAATTCACATTTTCAACAACTGAAGCCTTAATAATTTCCTTTAAAGTCGGACTAATTTTTTTTACATCTAATGTCAAATCATTTCCGAACTTCTGTAAACTTCTACTAAGAGATATACTGCTAGCCTGAACTTGTCTTTTTACCATTAACTTTGCAATTAGTTTTGACTTAAAGTTAAACAAAAGACTAAACTTATCTGTTATTTTATTAGTCAATATTCTTGCTTGGCTACTAATACTTTCGTCTTGCGCAGAGCTGAAATACTGTTCTGCAAAATCACTATCGAACAATTTAAGAACTGATCTCTCAGTCTCATTGATTACTTTCATCATCAACTTCTTAATATTTCTGACATAATCAGCTTGTTCGCTAACGTTATAACTTAACCTTGTTCCCTGCATTCTTGATTCATTTTTTTTAATTCTTTTTTTACTAGCCATTTAACATAATCTTCCAAAAATCCACCGTTATTTGATTTTATATCTAGTGGTGAAGGCGGTGGTGATGGCCTTGTTCCATCATATCTAGTATCGTGTATGGGTGGTGTATTCTCTTGTTTTTTACTCATTTCCAGAATCTTTTTAATTTCTTTTCGTGAATTTCTCTTTCATTTGGATCAGCCATTTCATTTTCATCATCATCAGGATCACCAAAAAATTCTTGTTCTTCATTCTCTAAATCTTCATCATCGATACTTAATCCGTTATATCCACTATTCTTATCATTGACTAATTTTGTTCTTACATCATTTGGACTCAATACTGCTGCTGCAATATAAGCAACATCTTGTTCAGCTTTATGCTTATTAATTTCAGCTTTCTCTTTTGATGTAAAGCTATCTAAACTATTCCACGATATCGATGTACAAAAATAATCAATTCCATATTTCGGCATGATCTCAGATTTAATCAACAATTCATGATGACGTTCAACCAATGGTGTTAGATCATGCTCTTGTATGCTTTCCAGTTCTTCATGATAATTCGCTTCTTCATATTCACCTGTAGCATTAAACCCTTTTGGAGTAGTTCCCAACAATTTAACCGCTGGAACATTCGCCGCTGCCGCTACAATCTGATACTGAGACATCATGACTGCATCAAAATCAGCCAGACTCGTATCTAACTGCATGACTTCTTCTTCTAACCCTATAAACTTTTCTGCATAGTTATCTCTGAAATACTGACCATGCCTTACCCTTTGTTCAAACTTATGCTGATTCAATACTGCCTGCCCTAAATCTATTTTTGTCACCAGTAATCGTTTCGTCATTGCAAGATGCGGTGCTTCATTAGCAGTACGTTCAGCAGCAGATACTCTCTCGTATATCTTTTGAGGAATTGGAACGCCCCCATAAAAATATGTTGGTTTCAATTCATCCGCTACTTCAGTCGTACGTATAATCACCAAATGACTGCGATGTATTCTCTGACCGTTAACCTGCCACCAAGTCGGCTCATAAAAATATAAGCTTGCAGGATTAGCAGAAGCTTCCATGTCCAAATTTGGCACTATCCAGTACGGATCAATCTGAACAATACCCTTGTAGCTCCCGGGTTCTACACCATCGATATTAAATGGCTTCAAATAATAATCAGGATCATTCGACAGAACCTTAAACATCGCAATTCTGATACCAAATACCCGACTCATCTTTACAAACTCGACACAATTCTTATTAAGCTTGTATTTGATATCTAACTTCTTAATTTCTTCAAGAACTGCCGGATCAACTTCAGTCCCATCGTTAACTGTTAACTCAAACCCTTTTCGTGTCGCATCTTTTGCGGGCATCAAACATGCTTTATCAATAAGCCAATGTTGTGCCAAAATTGCGCACATCTGATGACCGATAAATCCTTGCGATGCGTACCATGCTAAGTTAGCAACTGATACAGTATTTCCAAACTGATTAAACTGGTTACCACACGAATTAAATGCGTTATCCATTGCGGCGCCTTCAGGTAAATCTACTATGTCATCATGTACACTTCGTTGAATTGAAGTCTTCAGAGCTTGCTCAATAATGATAGGCTCGTCAGATTTATTACCTACAGCATTTAAAAACAAATCCTCTAAACTTTTATTTGAAAATGAAGTTTTTTCCTCAGTGACATTTTCTTGTTCAACTTTCTTTTTGAACATGTTAGTAAATTTAAATGTCATAGAAACTTCTTCGTTTTCTTTTCGTATTGAATGCTATCATCACAGCATCAGCAAGATTAGGTGATCTAGCGCTATCAGGTGCTTTGTCAATAATTATCTTTCCAACATTATTTTGTGAATACGTTGGTTGTGATAACTCAGAAATCAATTTCCTTCTTTCATCAAATCCACTAGATATAGAAATAATATCATCAGGATTAAAATCTAATTTCTCAATAACTGCTCTATACGTAACTTCGAATCTTCTTCGTAATTGCCACCATGCTTGTGCTTTAGCATTAGCAAAAAAATCTGCATTTGTTCTAAACTTCTTAACTTTAATTCCGCGCTCATTCATAGAACTAGAGAATGGATCACCTTCTGGATCATCTACAGCACCAGAACCACGGAAAGGATTAAACACAAGCTTATTTTGTCTATCTTCGTTGATCTTATTGGCATCTCCTCTCACCCCTGCACCCAATCCGTCAGAGTCATACTCTACTTCCTGATATTCTCTTTCATCACACTTAGAGAATACTTTTTGTGTAGTTTTGAAAATGTCACTATCTTTTCCCGACCAAGACTCTACATGTTCTAATAAAATTCCATGACGAAATGCGATCGCATTTAAATCCTTTCCTTCATCTGCTATATCTACACCAGCACGTCTCGTTCCCGATGGTTTTATTCCTAAAACCATATGAGCATCAATTGATGCCTGTATCCATTTCGCCGGAATCAATATCCCATCTTTTGATGACGTATAATCTAAGTCCAATTCTTGTGCTATAATCACCGGGTCATTGATGACATCACACATCTTGTTATACCAATTAATATCTTTTCGAGGGTCTTCCTGCCATTTAAAACTAAATACGTCAATCTTGTTTTCATGTCTCTTATAAGCAAACGGATTATCCATACCAAATGGAGTGGATATGTCGTGTCTGCTATCAGTGTTCTGAGACAATGATGCTTCTACTAACTCAGGTCTCGCTATAAACGCTGCTTCATCTACAATATAAAAACTAGTCGTACCACCTCGTCCAATATTATCTCCAGCCTCGCCCGTCAAAATTGATCCCATTTCTGGAATCATAATTCGCATGTGTGGTGCATGTTTTTTTATATCGAATCCACCCCTAAATTCAGGCGGCAGGAAAGATAAAAAACTCCGAGCTTTATAAAACAAACACTTAGGATCACCAATCCTGTCAACATATTCTTCTTTCCTCGACCCAAATCCTGCTGTTATCCCTTCCCAAAATAAACATATCGATACCGCTGTTGATATGGTCAAACATGACATACCGACTTGTCGAGACTTCTCAGTTAATCCAGGTCTCTTACTCTTCCAGCATTCTATAAACCAATTTACCCATTCTTCTTGCCGGTCAAATAAAATAAATGGACATAATGCTGGCAATCCACTTGACACATTTTTAGGATCATATGTCATACCCCAATCAGTAATAAATTGAGCAATGTTATGTTTATAGTACTCTTTCAAATCTACTAAACATGATGGGTCGCTTCTTATTTTTTGTAATTTATCGACCCTATATTCGAATACTTTTACATAATCTGGATTTCTAAAATCAAACTTAAATGGTAACGGCATTATTTCTTTTTATTGTCTGTAACTTTTATTTTCGTAGCGCTTTTCTTTAATGTATCTTGGTTCTTAATATTGTTTACTCTATTTTTCAAAGTTTCTATCATCTTCATAATGTTTGAATGTAAATTTTTCATAATTAAATATCCGAAAATTGTAAGTTCATTATGCTATCCTTTCTATCATTCCGGTTATGAAAATCAATCCCGCCGTATAATCAGTTGTACCTCCAGAATACATTGCTCTTATACTTGCCCCAGATGAAGTTGGTTGAGATATACTAGCCGAAGCCGGGAACGGCAATGCCGTCGACCCCCAGGTTTGGTTAGTCAAGGTAAGTAAATTTGCAGAGGGTATTACGCTATACGAAGTTGTTCCATCTGTAATAGATAAATTCCGATTACCGCCTATAAAAGCTATTCCTGCGCCATTTATTTTAAGGTCTCTGATTCTATATTGATTTGATCCAGAAGATGCATATAAGACTTTTCCACCCCCTGCTAAATCTAAATAATTAACTGTAATGTCAAATGAAATTAGATTACTGCACGCGTCTACATTTTGTAATAAATTTATAGCGATAGCGCCATCTAAATTAACATCTGGCAAATAACATGTTCTCGCACCAGCTGAAGTATTCGGACTAATAGTAAAAGAATTAGACGCGCCGTTTGCTACGGTTAATGATTTATATGGATTTACTGTTGTTCCCAAAGAAACTACGCCCACTGAATTTGCTCTCATTTGAGTAGCAGAATTATTTCCAATAACTATTTCATTTGATGATGCTGTAGAAACATTATTACCAATGATAATGCTATTGGTATTTCCGGTACCTATTGTTTGTCCAGCGGTATTTCCCACAAAAATATTATTGCTACCAGTTGTTAAAGTAATCCCCGTATTATTTCCAACCGCAATATTATTTGACCCTGAGATTAAACCTGCAAGAGACCCATTTCCAACCGCAACATTAGATGTACCAGAATACGTATTTTTTAATGCACTATTTCCCACACCTACACTACTATCTGCAGTAGCTCCAGATGACCCTCCATATCCTGCGCTAGGACCTATAAATGTATTGCTATTACCCGTTTGAAAAGTTCCCGCATATGCACCGATAGAAATTGTTTGTTGTGTAGTAGCAGATGATGCAGCATTGTTAGCTAACAACCCTATTGACACCATGTAATTAGCTGTTGAACTTTGACCCATAGAACTTTGGCCAATCGATATATTGAAATTTGCAGGGTCATCTATAACAAACGGGCCATTTAATGTTTGTATTCCAGCAGTATTTATTAAAGAAAAGTTTGCATTGGTTCTTACGTCCGGCAATGTGTAAACAATAGATGATACTGGTGTATTAACATTAAGAATTGTTGTATTAGTAGAACCAAAAGTTATTTGATCTGAAGAATTTTTGAGAGTAATGGCTGTAAAAGTATCTAGTGATGCTAAAGCATTATCAATGCCCGCTAAGTTATTTGTGATACACGTTTGTGGGTATGCCGTTGAAATAGGTAAAGAATAATTAACCGGCGTGAAATTATTATTTGCAAAAATTCCATCTGAAAGAGTTGAAGAAATTATTGAATCAAAACTAGCACCGTTCAAAAATGTAATGTTTGAAGTATAACTAATAGCATCAGTCAACCATAAAACATTTCCATCCATTGTTAAATTGTCTAAATTACAATTTTGAGCAAATAGAACAGCTCCTTGTCCCCCGACATCCCCTTGTATCGAGACCACACCACTAGCGCCAGGCGTAGAATTATTTGCACATATCAACAAACTTTGGCTTGCAGAAGAAATTGAGTTCGACATTGATAAATTAGAAGTACTCGCAAGGTCAAAAACTCCGACCAAATTTGCTACTGAAAATATAGGAGGATTGAATATCGAAATGTCTAGAAGATTGATAAAAATTTCTGGGCTCTGTGAACCAGTTCCTCGTACGTTAACATATGATGACGGATCATGGGGTGCATTATAAAACAGCATCACTGCATTTTGAGAAACACTGAAAATATAATTTGCACCAACATCGGAAGGTAGAAAAACGTTTGTTGCATAAAATATAGGATTTGGTGTTGTATCCCATGATGAGTCTAAAACAAAATTGCCAGTCGCTCTTAGACTTCCAGTGCTTGGACTATCAGACTGTATGAATACAAACGGATACCATGTTACATCACCAGAAACAGTTGTAGAATCCATCAAAAATATTGTTGCAGGAGTAGAAGCCGTCGCAACTAATACCGCGGCCGCGGCGGCGGCAGGATATGACGCAAATGGATATACCGGAGAACCTGTACCATTTTCATCACTACCTTTATTTCCAGAAACGTAAAATCGATATGGTTCTTGAACATCGCTCTGACTGACTAATCTTTCCCATCCAGAATTCCCAGTCGTATTACATTTCCAAAGATCAAAAGTTGACGTATCAAAATAGTAACTTACGCCACCAATACCAGTAACAATTCCATTTGGACTTCCAGAGCCACTAATTGTAATAGGTTGTCCACCAATATTTGATAACGAAGTAACGGTATTTGCAACATCGCTTAAATTGTTTGCTGCGAGCAATGCCCCGCCTTCAGATGCTGTCAATGTCCAAATTGCTATTGAAGAATCACCAGCTGTTGTACACACATATAAACTTGTGGTTGTCGAATCAACAACTTGATCACCAACTAATCCAGCAACATTTCCATTGGGATCACCATCGAATTCAGAAGTTCGAGGTACTTGCAAATTTAAACGTGAAGTCTGTATATCATCAACATCAGAAAGATTATTAGCAGATAGCATATCGCCACCACCAGCTCCTCGTTCGATGCCAAATATTTTTAGATTCTTGTAAAAATCAGCCAGATTGCTCACTGTTTAATCCAATTTGATATTGTCACTACGTTAGCACCCGAATAAGTTAGAGTTTGAATGTAAGTATTTTCGCGATAAACAATAGTCAAAGTAGTTAGATTTGAACCCGTATAACCTAAAGTTACGGGCAAACTATCTAAATCCAATTGTGTATTATCAGTTGCTGTTGCGAATGTACTCATTTCTCACCTTGCATAATCTGTATATATCGTTTCGAAGCCTGTAATGGATCTTTAGTACCTATAGATTCAATTTCTTTCAAGTCATGCTCAATATTCAAATCATCAATCATATTCTCGCCAATTCCGCAAATTGTCTTAGCTGCGAAAATGGTAGCAGAGGTGTTATTTCCACTGGTAGCCATATGATAAAGGGTATTTAATATTGCCGTCTTTGAATGCGCCCTACCTTCTCTAATTATATCTCCATATTTAGAAGTCAAGGTTTTTTTGCAAATGGGCTGTATATCCTTGAGCAACAATACTATGTCATTGACTCTCAGGCCTATTTTTGCAAAATTCTTTACTAATTTAAGTGTTTCTTCGGTCAATATAATTTCTGGTCTACCCATTGGCTTTTTAGTGTCATCAGCCATAATTTAAACTTTATCCATTATTTTTATATTTTATACCGTATTTATTTAGTCTTTTGTATAATACATCCATATAACACGATTATATATATCGTGTCAAACAATTTAATTAAATTTAATTGTAAAAATAATTGAAATAAAATGTTGCATTAAATATATTACGGTAGTAATATGTACTCACTGCTTCACAACAACAAAACAAAGGAGAACTAAAATGCAAACATTAAACCAAAGGTTAAAAGAGGCTGTTTACGAGGGAAAATACAATACTGTTAGAGGATTAATAAAAGATGGCGCCAATTCAAGTGATGAAATGGTTGAACTTGCTGTTAGAAATGGACACACAAAGATAGCAAACTTTTTATCAAAACAAATATCTAACTAAAACAAAGGAGAATTTGAATGGAAAACACTAAAACAGTTGCAGTCTTATTGGGTGAAGAAATATGTCAAATGATACTTGAAGGTATTTCTAATATATACGATTGTAATGATGATGATTCTCCGATGAGAAAGGAATTTTATAAATTATTAGATTTTTCAGAAAAAAATAATAATTTACATAATGTTCCAATATTTATGAATGGTTACATCAAAATATTTAAAAGAAATTTATTTCAGTTAATAGACAGATATCTAGTAGAAGGTCTTGATGTTTTGTTCAAAAAGACATTATCTGATCTTTATCAAGAAACACTAGAAATGATGCCATTCTATTTAGAATATAACCATCTTTTAGAAGTTTAAATAAAACAAAAGAAACCCACAATGAAAAACTTAATTACAGAAAAAAATAAAGAACTAACGAAACAAAATTATCCGGACTTCGTTGTATTAGACGACTCAATAGAACAATCAGCAACGTGTGAAATAGATTGTGTGTGTCATATGTGCTGTGAACTTCCTGATGATTGGAACTAATAGAAAAGGAGACTTTCAATGAAAAACTCATACTTAATCTGCGCTGGCATTAAAGATAACATGCACTCAATCTTCAACAGCTCTGAAGACGCTGATAACTTTGTAAGAACTAGCGATATCAGAGTGTACAAGAAGTTCGGTTCATGGACATGTTCACGCAGATATATACAAGATCAAACTGAAAGTGGATTTGACTTTCTGAGAATTTTAACTACTACAATCACGGAGAAATAAAAATGTCAATATTATCATATGCTTTAAGAGAAATTCAAAAAGATACTTTTAGTACCAAAAATGGAAAAGAAGTAGCTGAACTTTATAGAAGTAATATTTTAGATGATACCAGTTCCCTTTTTGTTATTGCTTATCTTTTAGATAGATTAGAGAAATTAGAAAACAAAAAAGGATAAATATCATGAAAAAATTTGTAGACATTATTAAATTATTAGATGAGAAATACAATGAAACTATCGAAATTAGAAAAACAGAAACAGAAGATGATATAGAAACGTTATATCTAAAAAATGGTAATGTTTTAGTTTTTAAAAAACCGACTTTATATTTTGGTTATCATGATGAATTAAAATACGATTTATCAATTTACTACCCAGATTACAAAACAATGTCAGATTATTTTAATAGATTCGACCCACTTTCAGATTATTTATTTCTTGATTATACTATTAAACCATTTAGTTGGGACTATATTAGCAGTCGAGAATTTATACCGTGGAAATTATATACTAAAGTACCGCATAACATTTTTAAAGAATACATAAACGTTATTGGTGTCTGTTATCCACAAAATTGGGAGAAATAAAATGAGAGAATCACAGAAAACTAGAAACCAAAAAGTCAATGATCTCATAGCTGTTTTATTGGAAGGCCCATCATTTTCTAATGTTAAAGACATGTTCACAGAGTCTTGCTTCAGAAAAGATGATGGAAATTATGTATCTAAGGAATTACTTAGAGTTCATAAAAAATGGGTAAAAGAATTTATAATTGAACAACTTAAAAAATTGGTTAATTCAAAATGACAATACTAATACCAGAATTATATTGTGTTTATAAAACTCGTGGGGGACGCAAATGCGTATGTTCATACAAATTTCGGAGAGGGTCATTTGAAATGAAAATAGGTAGAAAAATTAACATATCGGCGCGGTAAAACTTATAACTGGGATGATTATTAAAATGAACATAGATGAAATTAAATACATTGTTAATGCTAGTGATATCCCTGACAGCTCAAAAAGGAGATTTATTATTGCTATTATAGCTGCGGATAAAGAAGCAATCCCCGATATTCTTGAATTTCTAAAATTCGAAAGACAATCTAATCATGAGCTGATAATTGATTTAAATCTAGAAGTATCTCGTGCCGACAGTTTTATAGATTCATTGCCTAAAATTAAAGTTAGAAAAGGAAATGATTTCACTAGAGAATTTGTACAAGGCTGTATATCTGACCTTTATAAAAAATACAAAGGAAGAATAGGACATTGTTTCAATAAAAAATTTGGTAACTTAAAAAAATGAGAAAAAACTTTATTTAATATTCTTTAGCAGAAAAAAGAGACGCAATAACAGATTAAAAGATTAAAGGCGGTTTGGCATGGAGGTGATTATTGAAAACAAGGAAAGAACGAATTGACGAAATGATTTTGCTACTTAAAAAGTATAATCAACGTGTAAATTACAGAACTCGTAATTCTGAAACAAAATTAAGAAAACGATTAAGCCAAAAATTTTCTACAATGAAATCTGGCTTTAGGGGTTCATGTAATTTATGCAAGAGAAAAATTTATAATGATTCGTCAAAGATACTTGAAAACAGAAAATATTATTCAAAAAACAGGAACATTTTAAGAAAAATAATTATACAAAGAGATAGTGAAACTTGTTTTAAATGTAAAACTACAGAAAATCTATCAATAGATCACATAAGACCTCTTTCAAAACTTGGAACAAATGATCTTTCAAATCTTCAGATATTATGTAGAAAATGCAATGTTATTAAGGGGGACTACTACGAAGACCGCCGCAAATAAGATAAAAATCTTAAAGTCGATTTGGCATTGGGGAAATATAAAATGAAAAAATATGTAGCTGAAGTTCCTGATATTTCGTTATTAGGTGTTCGAATGGTCACTGTAATATCTGATTCTTTATACAAAATTGACTCACACATAAGGCTTATTGGAAAATTCAACCAAATCGATACTGACTTAAATGGTGAGCTGGTCTTAACAAATCGTTATCATAATCCCACAATATACATTTATGACACAGAAAATGAAGATGAATATAAAAAATTGAAAGAAATTGAGAAATATTCGGTATTTTTAAATTAGAAGTTAACCTTAGCGTTAACGGTTCTATCCTTAAATACTCAATCAGTGTTGGGCAGTGAAGACAGATCAAAGTCGTAAGTCAAATTCACCCCCCCATCCCCCTTCGGGGGAGTGTCGAGTACAAATCACTCGACGATATATATGTCAGCAGGGTTATTTTTTTTGCGATATTAAAGATGAATGTGTAAGAGTGAACTGCTCATCTAGTGCGTAGGTGCATTATAATAAAATCAAAAACACGTGTCAAGCACTTTGTTAAGTCATTGATTATAAAGGAAATTTAATTTAAAAATAAATACAAAATAAAGGTGAATATGTGAAAAATATGAATAAACAAATATTAAAATATCTTGAAGATATTGAAATTCCTAACATACCCCCACATGAATATCTTGAAAGATGGCTTCCTGACTTCATAAAAAGAGTAGAACTCATTAAGAAATTAGAAGAAGAGTTTAAAAATGAAAAAAAAGAATGAATTAAAATTTTGTTATAGTTGCAAGAAAAAAGTGACACTTAAAAATTCAAGGGTGTGGTTCAAAATGGGGTTTATTGGGGGTGATCTGCCTGAAATAGATGTAGAGGTATATATATGCTACCAGTGCGATGAATCTAAAAATAAGGAGAATAGAAATGATTAAACTAATTAAATCAATTTTTAAGAATAAGGAATCTTTGAAAATAATCTACAAGTGCATGCGGTGTAATACTTTAACTTTCTCAAATAAACTATATACATTTTACCATTGTAATGAAAAAAAACAGGGTCAGCTTTGCAGATACTGCTACGAACAGATTAAAAAACATTAGCAGTCTATGAGCGCCAATTCCGTTTAAACATTGTAATTTATATTTGTAAATCGAGGATAAAAAAATGACAAATCAAGAACTGAAAGCAATAAAAGAAATAGAGCTAATACTCTACAACATGCTAGATCAGAACCGAGCTGAAGGCGTCATAAGTGAATCTAAAGCGCATCAGAGCGGTATAGAAGCATGGGTAATGATTAAAGATATAATAACAGAAGCAGAAGGTAATAACCCCCAATCATGGGTTTTATAGAATAGAGATAGATATCACAGGGAACAGAGACAAGCGAGGGAATTAGATGTCTATTTAATGAATATATCAACTAATTGAAATAAAATCTTGCATTGATTATATTACTATAGTAATATGTTGTTACTAGCTTATAACACAAAAGGAGAAATCATATGGATGGGCTAACAAAAGAAAAAATTTATGAAGAAATAGAATTATTATCTTATGAAATTAATCAACTTTTTGCAGATATTCTAACAATAACGGAAAAAATGAATTCTAAAAAAAGACAGAAAGAATGTTTTTTATCTTTTCTTGGAATCGAATAAAGGAGAATTAGATCATGGAAATAAAAAAACCATTATATGAATTAGAAAATTTTTATTTTGAGAGAGACTCTTTGCACTACTCTATATTATTTGATTTTTGCTTTAATGGGATGCGAAAACACGTTTCAATACATATACGCAATCCAGTTGATGAATTTGAGTGGAAAGATGAGCTCTTAAAAGAAATCCAAGAAATGATATTAGATGCATATGACTGCGCTCTCTCTGATTTTATCGATTTTGTAGAAGAGAACTATGAGAGTTATTTCATAGACAGAGAGATATATAATATCATATTAAAAAATGTCTTCTACATAGAGCAACTGTTCTGTGCAGACAGAAATGTTCTTAGTTATAACGATTTAGGGATAGATTTCATGGAGTCATTATAAAATGAAAAATCAAGAAATAATGCTTGAAGTATTTGAAGTATGTAATTTTCAAAATACATATAAGGTTTTTATGTCTAGAGATTTTACAATGCAGGCAATTTATGGAACCGGATATGAATTAAAAATACTTCCTTCTGATATTATTACGATAAAAAACACTTCTTTAAAAAAATTACAATATTTTGTTAAAGCTGAATTATGCACTTTAACAAAATTTAAAAAAATAATGAAAGACTGTAGTTTATACGATGGTGGAAAACAGGTTAATGTTCCTTATCTTATGGAAATTGGCATGGTTGGAGTTGTGGTAACTGATGAAGACAATATACCTTTATATTTCTGTGTTCATCGCGATTTAGTTAGAGAATATAAAAAAATCAGAAATAAAAGACAGTTCTTAAAATTTGCAGCATAACTAATTTAATCACAACAATACGGAGGTTGTTCATGAAAAAGTTAATCACGAAGTTGGCAGTGAATTATAAGTATTCTAGAAAAATAAGCAGATTAAGAGAGGCATTTCATAATATTTATATGAAAAATCATTTCGATACTAGTAGAAGCAAACAATATAAATTTGGATATGAAGTGACTATCAGATATTTCGAACAAATGATTGATAGATATGACGTTTCATTTTTTAATAAAATAATAAATTATAGTAATATGCTCAAAGCATTTGATCGGCACAAATATAACGATATATTGAAACATTCGAAATGCTATGACAATAAAGAAGCATTCAGAGGTTCTATAGATGCATGCGCAGATGCTAGGAATGCAATTGATTTAGTGCCTTTTTATTTAGAAATTGACATGTTATCGATTAACAAAATATGAAAATAAAAAACATGGGGATTTAATGAATTATATAACAGCAGCGCAGGCGGCGAAAATGTTAAATTTATCTAAACAACACTTTTTAAAAAAATGCCATCTCGGAGATTTCACACTCTATAAATGTAATTGTAGTCGATCATATATCTTAGATGAAGAAGAAATTAAGAGTATTTTTTATGAAAAACATAATAGAAGTGGATATGATAAGTTTAATCAAAACAAAAAACAGGAAAGTTAATGTTTAACAAAATACTTTTTAGTTCTCAATCAAATGAATGGAAAACACCAACAGACCTATTCAAAAAATTAAATGATGAGTTTCTATTTACTGTAGATGTATGCGCTACAAAAGAAAATAAGTTATGTGAAAATTATTTCACAAAAGAAATAGATGGATTAAAACAAAATTGGGAGGGAGTTTGTTGGTGTAATCCACCATATAATCGAGAAATAGGAAAATGGTTAAAAAAAGCACATGAATCACGAAATAATGCGGCTACTATTTGTCTCATACCAAGCCGTACAGATACAAAATATTGGCATGAATTTGTAATGGATTCAGATGAAATAAGATTTATAAAAGGAAGACTCAAATTTAATGAATCTAAAAATAGTGCTCCGTTTCCAAGCTGCATTGTTATTTTTAAAAAACAGGAGAATTGAAATGTCTTATAAAGAACAATTAAATAAAATGACTGATTCTGAGTTATTAGATGTTTATCAAAACACATACTATCCAGAATCTATTTTCGAAGAAATGATCATTCGATTATTCAAAGAAAAAATAAAAATGAATAAACGGGAACCATCCGGAGAAGTATTTGTTGATGCAGTTAAATAAAAAAACCCGTATTTCTACAACTAGGAAAAATACGGGTTTCAGACTGCCTGCCCTTTTTTGATCATGAATACATAGAAAATATATCAAATATTATCGATATATTCAAGTTTTTTATTAGGTTTAAGTCATAGATAAAATCGGCTACGCAGATTATATCTACACAAGGAGTATATCATCTATTTCATCGAAAACGTATAATTTTCGTCTATATTATTGCTATAGCAGTAATTTATACAAAATTACAACAATTATTAATTTAAATATCAAAAATATTGTAATTTTTACTGTCTTAACAGTGAATTACTATAAATAACAATTATAATGTCGAAAAAACACGAAAAAATGTACATATAATCAAACTATGTCGATTTGGTGTACATATCTCATTTACAGCATTTCACAGACAAGTATTCATTTATCTTCTTAATAGCCTCTTCCGCACCATAGGCTACACAAGTGCTATAACCCACCCTTTCACACGTAGATAGCCATTCTGCCTGTTCTACGCTCAATTTAGATAGTGATTTATTAGACCGCTTAAGCTCAATCCATAAACCACTCTTGCCACCCCGTGGATATGCTAGGAAATAGTCACTTACTCCCTTTTTTTTACCTTGCGCTTTCATGCTCTTTCCATTTTGCCATGATGTCTTTGATTCATTAGCGATATGTATTAAGTGGTTCTTGCAAATTGGATGATAATCAGCCCAACTTTTTAATAGTTTTCCTTCTTGTGATTCAAGCGCACAACGTAATTTTGTAGATTTAGGGTTTATAAAATTTTGCATTTAGGTCAAATTGTTAAATAATGAATGAGAGTATTGTTAATTCTTTTTAAAAAAAGTGGTCTGTAATTTATTGAATAACATTAATTATTATAATGAATTGTTAATTGTTGTTAGTTTTCATATCCATTAAGCATTCGATAAACAATTTTTTTAGAGGTTATCTCAATTGCTAAAATATTATAGGCTTGGTCGCAACTTAATAATCCTAACCTGTAGCTTCTTTTTACAATCAAGTGAATTAAATCTCTTAAATCACAAAAAATCTCTGGATATGATTCATCTATATGTTTTATAATTTTCCTTATGTTTTCTTCAATATCTTTATTTTGATTTACAATATCAATAGTCAAAGTTTTCATAATCTATTTCCGAACGCCTTATTTAAAATTGGTGAATCACAATAGGTTCGACCCTATATCTCTCTCTAGAAGATTGTTTTTGTCCTCGACCTAGTTAAGCATCACATATAATCGACGTCAATTATATGGATAGGCGCAGAATCTTCACACTTTAAACTATGTTATTCATGTTTGGCTGGCATACGTGGACTCGAACCACGGACATGGTGATTAACAGTCACCTGCTCTACCAACTGAGCTATATGCCAATTTAATTATTGTTGTGTATATCTGGAACACACCCTAATTTTTCATAAGCTGATTGAAATAATTTCTCTACTTCTTGTACAGTTATATTATGCTCAATCAGTGGCTTAAAGTGTACTGTATAAAATTCATCTGCTTTAAAAGTAATTGGGATATAAAAATAAGTTTCTGAAGAAACGCAATCTTGAATATTCGATACTGAATAATACTTTGAAAAATACCATATTTTGAAATGTATAAAATAAAGTTTTATATCATTACTAAAAAAAGTTTTACCATATAAAACATTATCACATGTTTTATTTTCAATGCCATGGCAAGTAAACTCTTTATAACCTTTATCTAATAAATCTTGCTTATTTATCATATCTACCTATCTTTTTAAATTTGTGATAAAATTACGGGATTCTGTAATCTCAACTTCCTTAAAAACTGAGGCTAAAGATGATCCTAAACCATACTCTCTATAATCTTTGTAATAATTCTCATATATTTTCACTTCTGCCCGATGTTCATCATCTAGTGACTCAAGCATCCGGTGTTTTATATTCATATCTCCTTTTAAATATTTATGTATAAAAATCTCTGAATCTACATAAGACATGATTTTATTTTTACAAAATTGGAAAACTCCCTTATAACCGTTCCAGTACATTCCGTTTTGTTCTTTGTGCATAAAAATATGAAAAGTACATATTGAAACAAAGTTTTTATATTTATTGCTATACTGTGCAACGGGCTCATATTTTTTACAAATCTCTTCTTCAAATTCTAATAGATGTAATCCTTTTTTTTTCTTAAATTCAATTTCATAGCATACTTTGGGATTTTTTAATGCTTGTTGTTTTTCAATATTATTTACAAACTGCAAACATTTGAAGCTTAATTGCTTCGGCGTTGGCATTGAATCTTCTTTTTTGACCCATTCTTCGCAAACTTTAACAAAAACATCGAGGTCACATTGCGGCATTAAATCTATTAAAGCTTTTATTTTATCAGCAACCCATTCATCACTTACAGAATATGACGTTATTTTATTTAACATCATTTTATATTGATTTATCACCACTATCAAACTTTCTTCATCTCCTAACTGCATAAATCCTCCTTTATTTAAGCATTTATATAAACTTTTTATTTTTTAATCATTTCCAATATTCTGTCGCTAGAAGTTTTTACTTTTTGCTGTGGCTTCTCTATAAAAGCTATGTATTCATAGAATCTACATCTTCTAAATAATGTAGAAGGTTTTAAATTATTGCTCATCAACTCATTATGTAGCCATTCACTGCATTTCAAATCAATTACCTTTTTACAAATATCTACTGTGATTCCCTTGTCTTTTAAAATAGAAACTATTGGTTTAAAATTAGAATTAACAAACTTAAAATTTGTTCCGGTTTTGTCTATTAAATATTGCAACACTTCTTCATGATCTGAAATTTTTGGTTCTTTTATTTTCACATCCTCTTCCATGTATTTACATTCTTCGGGAGAGGGTAATTCGCTCTCTATCTCTATATCATTCTCTGCTTGATACTTTTCCCAATCTGATATGTGACCATATATTTCTGACCCATCAGTGTATTTCTGAATAATCTTGTAAAAGAACAATTCTTCCAGAACGTCAAACATATCAACAGAATCATACGGCAATACATCTAATTTAATCCGACTTGGTTTCCAAACAAATCGGCCTTTTTTATCTGCATAAAGCAATAATCCCATGAATGCTACACGCAGGGGCAATTTGCAATAAATCTCTGCTTCAAAAAGCACCTCATCTCTTAAAACCTCTATATTTATAGTTCTCATATCAATTATTTCCACTCCCTGGTGTATTAAAATAAGAAGAAATGCATTATCTAATAACAAGTAATTTATGTCAATCTTTCGCTATAAGTAAAGATAAGTAATAAAAAGATTGCACTTATTTTTTTTTATGTTATTATGCGCATGAGGTTTCTGTTAAGCGAATATTAGCTGTCTGTTGTGCCAGTACTAATATGTAGCTCTCAGAAATCTCACCCGATATGAGTGGCTGAGTGGTTTAAGGCGCCGGTCATGGAATTAGATGTGATCGGTAGGAGTTGATAGACAACTCCTCGTGGGTTCGAATCCCATCTCATATCACTTATAATTGGACAATAAAACAGAAAATGAAATATAAAACTATAAATTTTTCAGAATTCACGCATTCTGTTCATAAAACAAATCTACCAGAGACTAAGATATCCGGCGAATTTTTATCAGAATTGTTAGATTGTTATATACAAAGATGTGAGCACTGGGATTTTAGGGGTGAAAAATCGGACGATATTGTAAGAGATTTTTATAATAAACTTGATTGTCGTTTAACAGTAACATATGAAGATTTAATGGAAGATCATAAAAACAGACATTATTATAGGTATAAAAATGAACAATAAAAACTACTCAGATCAATTCATAAAGCTATCAGACATATTGAATATGCTTTCTATTAGCAGAAAGACATGGTTTGAATGGATAAAGGACGGTCATGCGCCAGAACCTGTCAAATTTGGCCCTAAAACTTTCAGATGGCATGAGAAGGATATTAAAGAATATATAAACAAGAATCATCATTTAGATGATAACAAGGAGTATTGAGAATGACAGAGTTTAAAATTAAATCAGAAAATTTAATAAATTTATTTATTGTGTTCGATGAACTTTATCAATATTCAGAATATGAAGATGTTTCTTTATCAGCACAATCATTTTTAAAAGAATCTAAAATTGATATAACTTTAGACGAACTTTTAAAATTGCATAAAAACAAATTGGAGAAAGATATACTTGATATGGAGAATTTTTAATAGATTTTTCTATGGTAGCAGTAAAAATAAAATAAAAAAGGAGAACTAAAATGAGTAATGACACAATCTTAATAATCGGAGAAAGTGGCAGCGGGAAGTCGACTTCTATCAAAAATCTTGATCCGCGTGAAACATTCATTGTAAATGTGATGGGTAAGTCTTTGCCATTTAAAGGTTACAAGAACATGTACACATCTTTAAATAAAGACACAAACCCTAATGGCAACTACTTCGCGACGACAGACTATAGAGTTATTTCACGGTTAATTGATGTTGTGAATAAAAAAGAATCCATAAAGACTTTGATAATAGACGATTTTCAATATCTCATGTGCTCCGAGTTTATGGATAACGCTATGAATAAAGGGTTTGATAAGTTTTCAATGATGGCAAAAAACGTATGGGATTTAGTTAAAAAACTCGGCGAATGTCGGGACGATTTAACATGTATTGTTATTTCACATTCTAACGAAGATAACGGTAAATCAAGATTCAAAACAATCGGTAAAATGTTAGATGAGAAGGTGGTTGTAGAGGGTTTGTTCACAATCGTATTCCACACCCACGTTTCGGATGGAAGATACCTTTTTGTTACTCAAAACGACGGATTCCATACAGCTAAAAGTCCGCAAGGTATGTTCGAATATTCTCATATCAACAATGATCTTAAAGAAGTTCTTGAAAAAGTAAAAGAGTATTACCAATAATTTAAAAAAAATTTAAAGTTATGATTTAATATAAAAAAAGAAGGAATATTATAAATGAAGATACCTAATCAAGAAGATTCTCTATATATTCAAATCGGTGGCGATCATTATAAAACAATGAAAATACAACCCGTTGAATATATTCATTTAAATGGAATATCTTTTATAGAGGGTTGCGTAATTAAGTAGGTGAGTCGATGGAAAGAAAAGGGTGGTATAGAGGATATAAAAAAAGCAAGACATTTTTTAGATATTTTGATCGATATAGAAGAAAATTTACTGAAACAGGAGAAGAGTGATGATAAATATTGAAATCATTAACATGATAGAAATTTTAGACTACGCATTACATCCATTAAAACACAATTTAACAACAGGAGAATAGATATGTCACATCAAATGCTTAATCGTAGATGTTTAATTAGGACTTACTCCGCAGGGGTTCATATCGGAGATGTTGTATTTGTAGATGGTATGGAAGTTCACCTTAAAAATGCACTTCGATTATGGAAATGGTCTGATGGTGGTTTATCTTTATCAGCAATAGCTAATAATGGAATTAAAAATGGACGTTTAAATTTTACAGGTGAAGTATATTTGACAAACGCAATAGAAATAATTCCAACAACTGAAAAAGCAGAGGATACTTATGTCAAATTTATTGAAGACAAAAAGTGATTGTACTAAAAGCAGACATCATGGTCATTATGGGGATGGGTCTGGGCATGGGTCTGGGCATGGGGATGGGCATGGGGATGGGCATGGGGATGGGTCTGGGGATGGGGATGGGTCTGGGGATGGGCATGGGCATGGGTCTGGTGATGGGCATGGGCATGCGTCTGGTGATGGGCATGGGGATGGGTCTGGGGATGGGGATGGGTCTGGGGATGGGCATGGGCATGGGTCTGGTGATGGGCATGGGCATGCGTCTGGTGATGGGCATGGGGATGGGCATGGGTAATATTAAAAAAATAAAAATTTAATAATTTCATAAACTAATAGGAGAATAGATATGCCAATCAATTGGTCTTTCAATACACAAGAAGAAGCAAATGCAGCACTTCCCCAGAACAATCTAGAAGAAGGCAGATACTGGGGCACTGTTACAAAAGCAGAAATTATCATTGGTGGTCGTCCTAAGACGGATGGAACTTACACTAAAGATTTTCTCAAACTGAATATAAAAGTCGAATTAAATCCCGGTGTTGCTTTTGCAGATGCTTCTTTGTTTGATTCTGAGCATTTCTTTCACATGAGAAAACATTTCTGGGAATCTGCTAATGAAGAGCATCAGATTAGAAATACAGACGAAAGAGTATATATAGGAAGAAGAGTACAATTCGATGCGAAAGTAGAATCTTACACGGCGAATAATGGGCAAGAAAAGAAAAAACTTGTAATTGTTGATTTTATTGGGAATTCTAAAAAACAAGAAGCGTCAATTGAGACAGGTGAACCTAAAATTGATGCAGCCCCATTTATTGAGGATGAAATACCATTCTAATCAACCAGGGGTGATATCCAAGCGGTCAACGAAAGCTGACTGTAAATCAGCGGTCTTAACGGCTTCGTAGGTTCGAATCCTTCTCGCCCCACCAATAGATAATAAGGAATAAATATATGAACTCTTGTAATTATTATAATAGCTCTAATATAGCAAAATGCTGCGCGCTTATTCATAATGGAGACCATGAATTTAAAGCAAAATTTTGTAAATTTTGTGGTAAAAAATTGGTTTATATGTCTGAATCAGACTATCGGGAAAAAGAAAAAAATAAAAGATATTAAGCCAGACACCAGAATACAAGTATTTTACAAAAAATTATTATCTACTGAATCCTGTAAATTCGATTCTGAGGATTACAGAGATATACTAATTCTGCCCATACTGCGGGGGTAATATAGTTGATGTTAAGGAAAAATAGATTATGAACGAATGTGCTTGGGTTTTTTATGAAGGAGACTACCGAACGGACTGCGGTTTTAATTGGTACGTCGATTGTATTTATGAGGACAATCCTCGAAATTTTATAAAATGTCCTGCGTGTGATAAACGGATAAAATGGAGTGAAAATGAAAACTAAATGGTTACCGATTGAAACTGCGCCGAAGGATGGTACTAGAATTATTTTAAAATTTACTGAGGGTGTAGATATAGGTAGTTATATAAAAATTGATATTTTGTATGCAACCGCTTTTGGTTGGATGTCTTCAGAAAAATATAAATCTGAACCAACACATTGGCTACCTATTCCAAAATTTGAAGAGTAATCATTAAAATGAAACTAACGCTATTCAACATCAAACAAGAATATCTCAATCTAGTATCAGAAATTGAAGATAACTATGGAGAGGTTACTGATGAACAAGCTCAACAGTTGCAAATAAATCAACATGATTTGAAAGAGAAGATACAGAATTATGATGAAATAATCTCTGCAAAAGAGAGCTTCAATCATAGAATTGATGAAGAGATAGATGAACTTAAGCGTAAGAAATATACCAATCAACAAGTAATAAATAGGCTCAAGTCAAACATGGTAGATTCTATTAAAGTATTCGGAACTGTGGATACGGGCACCTATAAGTTTACTGTAAGAAAATCAGTATTAGTTGATGTTTTCGATAAAAATTCTATCCCAGATAGATATCAAAAAATAGAAACAGTTAAAACTCCAGATAAACTATCTATTAAAAAAGCAATACAAAATGGCGAATTAGTTTCAGGATGTGAACTTGTTGAAAATTACCATTTAAAGAAGGATTAGAGGAGAAAAAAATGATCTGGATTGATCGAAACTTACATGAAGTAACAGACGAAGGCTTGTTAATAACAGACTATGGTTATATGCCTGAAGTTTATTCAACGGAAGAATGGGAGAATCAATATTCACTTCCGGCGGCCGCATTTAGAAATGATTAGGTGATATATGACTAAGTGGAATCACATTTCAAATAAAAAACCAGAAGAAGATCAAGAAGTTATATTGATTGCTGATCCTGAATATGAAGATGTTGATGTATGGTGCGGAGTATATAGAGGAGAAAAATTTTATGTATGCAGATTTAACGGGGAGCCAGAACAGGAATTGCAATCAAAAATTATTTGCTGGATTCCGCTTCCTGAATCACCATTTAATTAAAAAATAAAATTATTATGAAAAATAAAGAAAATAATTCTCCGTGTTTGTGGTCAAAATATGGAGATGATTTTTATTCAACTTCATGCGAACAATCACATGTTTTTTTTGATGGTAATTGTGAACAGAACATTTTCAAATTCTGCCCATATTGCGGCGGTCATATAGTTGAGGTTAATGATGAATAATGAAGAAATTTTACAAAATGCTTTTAATATTATAATGAGCTTTGAAAAAAGATTAATAAAATTAGAAAGTGGAATTTATGAAAATATTTTATATAAACACACAGACTCTTTACAATTATCAGTTAGGGCACAAAATTGTTTAAAATTATTAAATATTAAAACCATCGGCAATCTTATAGAAAAATCATATTCTGAATTATATGATATTCCAAATCTTGGGAAAACATCTATCAAAGAAATAGAAAAATCTCTCGGAAAACTAAATTTAAAACTTAGGAAAGACAATGAAAACTAAATGGTTACCGATTGAAACTGCGCCGAAGGATGGGACTGAAATTGTTTTAATATCAAAAACTTCCGACTCGCACTTAGTAGACTTATCTGCGAAATATTTTTTTCACGAATCCTTCATCGGAAGCTTTAGCTTTCATAGTAAAGAATGGATTGATCTGATTGGGCATATCCCAGAAGATAAACCAACGCACTGGATGCATATCCCAGAATTTGAAGACACAGAAGATGAAAAAAGTTCAGAAGAAGTCATAAAAAAATTTGTAGATGCGTATCATTCTCTTTTAGGATTTTAAAATGAAAAATAAACATCCACCAATTCCACCGCCGCTTAGAGATGATCCATGTCATAGCAAACATGACAAAACATTTGGGTTTGTTTTAATGACATTGGTAATTTTAATACCTATTCTAACATTTGTAGGGATTGCTATTATTTCTATATTTCCTTGTATTATAAATTAAAAAAATTTATATCATTATATGAAAATTAAAACTGTTGTAGAAGAATGGAGAGATGTTCTGGGGTTTGAGGGATATTATAAAGTATCAAATTTTGGAAAAGTTGCATCTTGTGATAGACAAAAAGAGAAAGGGGGAAGAAAAAGAAATGGAAGGATTCTTAAAACATGGTTAAGCAACGGTCAAGAATGTATTAAATTTTGTGTTTTTGGAGAAATAAAAAGTTTTTTGGTTTCTAGACTCGTCGCAGAAGCATTTATAAAATCCTTAAAAGAAGGAGAAATGGTTCTTCATTTAGATATGATAAAAAACAATAATAGATTTGATAACCTTGTTATTAAAAATAACATGTCTGAAGTAATGCCTGTTGTAAATTCATTTATATGCGACGGTTCAGAAATAATAGAAAGAAAAAATATGACCTCAGAAAAGGCTAGAGAATATTTATATTATAAAGATGGAGATTTATTTTTTAAAAAAAAGACAGCAATTACAATAAATATAGGAGATAAAGCTGGATTTATGGGGGATGGTCATTGGCGTATTTATCTTTGTGGACATTCATATATGAGAAATCAGATAATATATTTAATAATGACCGGTAAATTTAGTGATTTTGTTTTGACAAAAAATGGAAATAATCTTGATGGTAGAATAGAAAATCTATATGGATTAAGCGCAAGTGAATATGCAATACAACAAAATCGTATAAACAATATTATTAACCACACAATTTTATGAGATATTTATGGCTAATTTCGAACTGATAAAAGCTCAAATAATACCAATAGAAGGTGGATATGTTTTCGACGCAGATGACCCTGGGGGTGAAACTAAATACGGCATTAGCAAGCATAGCTATCCGGATTTAGACATTAAAAACCTCACACTAGATGAGGCGGCCGTGATATATAAGCGGGATTTTTGGGATGTGATGCGATTGGATGAAGTTAGCGATCAGAGTATAGCTGAAAGTATATTTTGGTTTGGTGTGAATTCGGGGACAAAAACATCGATACAGTATTTACAAAAATCTATGAACATTCTAGAGGACGCTGCAATACTACCTATAGATGGCATAATTGGGAAAATGACTTTAAGATGGGTTAATTATGAATATACTATATGCGATTATTGTGAGTCTAGTGATATTCCCCGCTACCAAACTTTATTGTTAGAGGCTCTAAAACTTGAGCAAATCCATTACTATGCAAACATAGCAAATAATAAACCAAGTCAACAAAAATTTTTACTTGGATGGATAAACCGAGTATTTAAAACATAGGATAATTTTATGAACTTCGGAATCAATCAATTATTCGAAAAAACACCAAAAGCCATGGTCGTTATAGGACATTTTTTGCTAGTTACTGCAGCATCTGCTGCATCTCTATCTACAATATATCCATCAATATCTAACACCATTACTATAGCATCTGTTGTAGGAACTCTTTTAACATCCTTATTTGGAGAGAAAAAAATTTCCGAAAATTTAAAAAAATAATTTCAATTCTTAATATTTCCTTAATAATTTATTGATATGATGTGTTTCCCATCAATAACAATAAATAAATTACGAGGATAAAATCATGATTAAGAAAGCATTTTATTTTTTAATATCTCTTGCAGGTATAGTTTCTTCACCTTCCGCAGTTATAGCTCAAACAATTACTCATTCTCCAACGAGAACACCTACTCCTGAACCAACAATGGGACCAGATCCTGATTATCCAATTGCATATTGTCCACCTACATTTAAATGTCCAGAAAATATCACAGATCCTAATAAAGAATGTGAAATGGATAGGCCAGATGGTTTGGTTCATTCAACTTTATTTGTTGATAAAATTAACAATGGTCATATACCTCCTCAATACATGCCCGGGAAATATGATTTTATTGGAGCAACATCTTTTCAACAACCAGATCCAAGATATCCAAATAGGATAATGGCAAGATGTAATTATCAATACAGTCTTGATAACAATCCGAGGTCATCAGAAAAGGCGAATATAGGTGTAGAACCAACACAGCATCGATGGTTTGCTAATTTCTTTGATCCTAAAAACAAATGGTCAAAACAAGATTATGATTTTGGGAAACGATGTGAAGTTACGGATGTTTCTCCAGAGGAAAAATCAGAAGAGTGTCCGTTTTTTGTTCTGAAATAATGTTTTAATTAGGATTAAAATATGTGTGATTTTTTTTTAGTAATATGCGCAATTATTCTTCTTCTTGTAACTATTTTTTATGCGGTATTATGCGCATTTAATAATCCTGTTGAAACGATATATTCAGAAAAAAAATCGTACATTTGCAAACAAATTATTTAATCCTAATAAATTCCCTTTACTAATAAAAGTTTTTAGTAAAGGGAATCTTATTTTATTTATTTAAGAAATTGCATTAAGTAATTTATTTAAATCGAGCGGCTTCTCAATAAATGAATACGCCCTAAATTTAAAACATGCTACTTTCATATATTCTTCATGATATGACGTTAGAACTATTACTTTTCTCATATCATCTTCTTTAATATTCATAATTTTTAGAACATCAATTCCACTAATATCAGGTAATCCAAGATCAAGAAATATGAAATCAAAATGATTGTTTTTTATTAAATATAGCGCATTCTTTCCTGTTCTAGCTGTGACAATATCTAAATAAAAATACAATTGATTTATTACTAAAGAACTATATTTTAAACATATTTTATCGTCATCTATCAATAATACTTTTTTATTTATTGGTTTCCTATATTTCAAAAAACTTTTTAACAACATCGCTAACCCCATGGAAGACTTCATTAAACATTAAAGCTGAACCTATACTTAATGCAATAAAGGTTATATATGCAACTTTTGCAGATGCCGAAATTAAAGCTGATTGCTTTATAATAACTTTTTCCATTTGATCTACTCTCAAATGTAATTTTGATACGCAAGTAGATAAATTTTCAACAGTTGAATTAAAGTTTTTTAAAGAATCTCCTATGCTTTTTTGAGATACAAAAAGTTCAGTGAATTTTTCATATATATTATACTGGAAATCATCATTTTTTTTTGACATTTTATTTGCCCAAATATTTCATTTGAAACTTAAATACAATGCTAGCAAGAGTATTTTTTCCTGCGCCGGAAAATCCGCAGAATATTTCATAATAATCACTGGCAGAAGATGCGAAATCCTCAACATAATTTGGAGGAACTGTATCACCTGTATTTGCTATAGCTGAAGTTTCTGCTATAGGAGAACCATTTTTATATAAAAAAACTGTCCCAATTCCAGAGCCTACGCCAGAAAATCCTATATTTGCATTAAATGAAAAATATCCTATTTTGCCGACAATAAATCTATGATTTATGGGGTCAAATATCCCATTTGTATCATATATCGGAGTGTCGTAATTTATTTTTGTTGGGCCTGCTCCAATACTTTGAGAAACACTTGACCATACAGATGCTCCATAGAAGTTTCCCGAATTGGTTGGATTAGTTAAAACCCAAACTGAACCATTAAAAATAAAATCATATATTCCTGTATTTATTATTTCTCCGCCAGAAAGTGGTATTAATCCGGTTGGCCCAACTATATTTATAGCGATTGGTCCGCTACCGTTTCCTATATTAAGAGTTGTCGCATTTGTATTCGTTGAATTCGCAATGATTTTTATTTGTGTTCCTATCGTCAATGTGGACAAATAAGAATCATTAGGAGTAACTTGTAAAGAATTTGGTATCCCTGTTGAAGTATATACAATGAATTCTCCAGATCTTAATGTTTGTGGATTCAATGTATCTACTACCCATTTAGTTTGATCTGTTGGAAGAGATGTATTTAAATCAACTAAAGAAACATAAGGCCGCAATCCATTGATTCCATCATCATATAAGGCCTTTGCATATTTGTCATAAGACCATGGACTTCCCAGATTATCTGAAGTTGTTATAAAGTTAGGAACACCAGATATTTGATATTGTTTTAATGCGTTTGTTGCATCTAATAAAACTTGATTAGTCTCAAGTCTTGGAACTTCAAGCGCGGTAGGATCAATTGTAGGATCTAATTCATACTTCACAGTGAATCCTTGAGGATAACTTACTGCCCCAGACGGTTGTATAGTGTCAGGAATAGTAGCAACATCACCAACATTTGCAAAAGGATATACGAAAAATTTATTTGTAATAGGCATTTTTATTGTTTTCCTATGAATTGACCGCGCGTAAAATTCAAATGATTTGGATTAAATCCAAAATATTCTAAATCCGAATTTATATAGTTTATTAAAACTCCTGCACCTCTTGGTATCAAATCAAATACTTTTATCCAGTGAAGTAAAATTTGATTTATATTTCCACCACAAACAAATGTAATAGACATATCTAATCCATCTAGCATATAAGCTATAATTCCCATAGGATTAAACACAAATCTCAAAAAATTATTTATTTCTGGTATTGCACATCTTGATACTAATTTAAAATACCTTAATTTCAATAAAATTCTTTCTTCTTCAACAGTTAATCCTAATCCAGTACCTTGTATGAAATTTCCTCTTACAAAATTAACGTGATTATCTAAAAAATTAAATCCAAAAACATTTTTTATATTATTGTCTTGATTAAAATATAATGGTAATCCTAATATTATTGACCATACTTTCAATCCAAATTCATCAGCAGTCTGTAGATTAAAAACATTGTTATACCAATCATTCCAAAATTGAGTTTGATTGTCATTATACCAAAGCTGTTTATCATTCAATAAAGCTTGTAAATGTTCTGCTTCATTATATTGCCATAAAATAGCCTGCAATAAATTAGTAGAAAAATCAAATTGTTGAATGTTCATTATAAGATAACTACCGTGATTGATGAATCTCCCGCTATAATTGCTTGCTGCCATACAGCTATTGGAATTTCAGCAGTATCATAATTGATTAAAGATGCTAATGTTGTTTCAACTTTTACAACTTCGATTGTTGGTATTTGTATTTTCACTGCACCACCTATTTGAAAAGCTGATACTGTAGTTCCAACAGTTAAACCCAAATCGTACGGTAAAAATCCTCTGGCATAATCCAATACAGCTTGTCTTACTGCTGTTGTTATGTCGATTGGGGTATTATTGGGTCTTACTGTTACTTTAACCAATATTTGCAATTGATCTGGTCTGTCAAATGATACTGGATATATAACACCATATGGGCCCTCAATATTAACAGTTACTGGACTTGATGAAGCGCTATTTGTATATCCTGCACCACCACTTTTTTTATTAAATATTGTTGTGGCAACATCTAAATCAGTTCCACCCGCGACACTAAAATAAAATGAATGCGGCTGCATAGTTACACCTTCGACTATAACAACAGAAGCAGTAGGATTTTCTAATGCTCTTAAACTAGTAACACTTTGGATATCATATAATCCGGATGAAATTGCTTCCAGTGATGCACTTCCTTGCAATGCCAAAGTATTATTTCTTCTTTTTCTTGCTAAATCATCCGATTCTGTTTCAACTCCTAAAATTCCATCATTTGGATTTGTTGCTGTTTCTAACCCTAAAACACCCCTGTAGATAGTGCTAACATTTCCAGCTAATGCAGGAATTGGGCCGCCCTGCTGTGCTATAAAATAAGCTTGTCCGAGTCCAAAATCGTCTAAATTTATTGATGAAAATATCTGAAATATGTCTCCATCCGTGTTTGTCAATAATACGTCTGAGGGTATAAGTGTGTTTTGCACACCCGTCAAATTAACAAGTACAGTTGTAAATGTTTGTACTAATCTTTCACCACCCAACAAAGCCCAAATAGCATCTAAGAATATACCACCCGCATAATTTGGGTTTATTTGATTAGCTAATGCAGCATTATTTCTTGCGATACTTATTCTAGATTCTGTTTCAGCAGTAATCAAAACACCTTGTGGTGTATCTGGTGTTACTGCTAAAGTTTGGTCATTAAAACCATCTTTGTACTCTTGCTGTACTTCAAATAGTATCTGATCGGTATCTGGAACTATAATACCGTTCAATGTTAAATATTCATATATTGCCATTTATAACACCATTGCCGTAAATTGTGGATATAGTTGCGGTATAATTTAATATATCATCTGTTCTTGTCGTATTTATATCAAGTACCGCTGTCACATCTGGAACAGCGCTTAAGGTACTTCTCAATGCAGCTTCGAATTGTGGAATGTTTGGCTGTCCCACCCAGACAACTTGAAAATTAGGCATACCAGAATCATTTGCAAATATCATTTCTCCCAATTGCGCCTTTGTTGCAGTTGAACAATTTTGAACAGCAGCAGAAAGTGCTGAAAAAATAGCTATATTTCCCGTATCATCTAAAAACAAATCGTTATTTTCATTCAATCCCAATGTTATTGTCATTTTTAAGGCACGCTGGGCGTTATAGTTCCGCTTGCATTTATATTTCCCACAACTCTAAATAATGGAGTGGTGATCAATGCTCCTGCGGTTGCTATTACATTAAAATTTTCAGAATCAATCTCAACCGTTGGTGCTTTTATTTTTATCTTATCTGATCCAAGTGATATTTTTATTGTTCCATCAAGATTCTGGAGAACCATATTTTCTGAATCTTCAGAATCTATCGTATAGCCTTTCATGACATCTGGTATAAAAACACCATCTGAAAAACTCTTTTTTCTGTAAGTATTCGGCCTGGATTGATTATATGATTGTAGAAATATTGATATGTCCCTATCATTAGCCTTAATCCATCCCAAATCACCTGTGTTTAAATTGAAATTTAATACAAATCCACCGCCGCCCAATTGCAATACAGGGATACTTGCGACTTGACCTCTTTGTATTTGAGTTCCATTTGTATCAATCTGTAATATTAAGTGCTGTACTTGCACACGATTGGGATCATTTCTGTCAAATGCAATGACCTGTGCGGGCAACATATCATCTATGCCCTGCATGGATTTATTCAATACATGTCTCAATAACCCAGTTATTGAATCTAAATCAGCTGGATTTAAAGATGGATTAGCATTTTGTGCCATTTTTTACCTTCTTGTTGCTTCTGCTATATAATAAAATGGTGTATCGCGACTGGATATTTCAAAATTTAATTTATAAATAACATAATCACCATTAACCGCTGGATATATTTTGCTATTTATTCTAATAGAACCGCCTAGCTTTGTTCTATTGTCCAGCATAAATTTTACTTTAACGCCTTGCTCTGTTAATTCTGGAATTCCAACCATTCCAGTATCCGCGCTCAATATTGTTAATGTGTTCGTTAAAGGTTGATTCCTATTTTTTACAACTAAAACATCATCATCCAAGTAAGCATCTATATTCCCCATTTCTCCTATTTTATCAATTTGCTTTATAGAAGAACCGGAATGACTATAGTTACTAATATTTATATCAGTTGCCTGAAAATTTAATCCTGTTCCTAAATCTCTAGATACTTCTGTCGCGATATCAGATAACTTTGCTTGTGATGACTGATTTGTAGAAATTATATTTCCACCTAAAAAATATCCAGTCATACATTTTAATGTTAAAGTTATATCAGGTGGTTGCGATGGACTAGAATTTGTTATATTTCCTGAGAAAATAATACTAGCGCCATACGATTCCCTGCCCGCATACAATATCAATTTCTTGGGAGTTCTATTTAAATTGAAAGGTGATGTTTCAGTTAAAATAAAATCCCTAGTTTCTTTATTTAAATTTGATATCTTTAATTCACATGTATTCTGGTTTGCATTTGCATATTTAGTTCCAGATGCAATTATATTCAAACCCTCATAAGTTTTTATTTGACCATTAACTTCTATACCTACCTTTACAATTCTATTGTCAAATGCTTGCACGTATTTGCTCCAATTCTAATGCGGAGGCGTATATTAAATTCTGAGTTTTTCCAAATTCCGTATAATATGGTAAATCTTCGTTTGATGTTAAAATTACAAAATTTCCAGTCTCTAGATACCTATAAGGAACCATTAGAGTATTTGCAACTATTCTGATTCCAATTAATATGGTGACATTGTTTTTAACCATATCAAAACTCATACAACCGTTTGTTTCTTTTATTGTTATATCATAAAAATCATCATCTAGCCTGATTGATAATTTTTGATTAGGAATATCATCTAATGAGATTTCTATCATAATTAAGAATCTCTATTTTTTACAACAGCATCATATCTTCTTACGAGAGTAGAACTTCCGTCTTTTATTGGTTGAGGTTGTTGTGTTCCTTTATCAACGGTACTTTTATTTCTTTTGTTTTTTGGTGCTAATGAAAATTGAGGTGTAACAGACTGTACCTGTCTCAATTTCAAAACCATTGCAACAGAATTATAAATTTCTGAACCCTCATCATGAGAGGGATCATAAATAATCATGTTGTTATATGTCCCTGCAAATGTCTGAATATTCAATAATTCTCTATTTTGATATATCTGTATGATAGAGTTGTATGTATCCCTATAATCCAATCCAAATAAAATAAGAGTTAATTCAACTTCAATCGGTAAAAATACCGTATAGTCAGATATAGTGCTACCATCCTCTACAGGATGATCCATAACCTTTGATTCATTTTTTACATGTAATTTTATTGTTCTCGCTTTCTTAGCTACTTGATTAAAATTTTCATCATATATACCAACAACATCAACGGCATACGTAGGGAAATATGCTGTACCCAATGTTTGAAAGGTATCGATTGCAGTAGCCACTATGCCAACACTCCATCGGTATAACTTCCGAAAGCCTGCTCAACTTCTTGTTTCATTGATTTTCCAAACTGTTTCGCAATATCATCCGGATCAGTAGCCTGTGTTTCTATAGTTATATTTCCAGTAGTAAAATTTATATTTTTGTTTGATGATGTGGTATTTCCAAATCCGCCAGAAAATCCGGAAGTTATTGGATAACTGTTTATTGCATCAAGAGTATTTTTACCTGCAAGTAAATTACTTTTTGATCCAAATTCATGGTTTACAGTAGCTTTTAAATCACTATTCCTATTTCCAAAAACAGATGTAACTTTTTTATATAGAGATGACATTTTTTCTATGACATACTCTATGTATTCTATAGCATATTTTATTTCATCTATTAAAAATTTTCCCAAAGAAGATAAAACCTCATTAACTACATCGCCTGTCACATACAGGCCGTCCATAAATCTTTTCCAAGAATCTCCTAACGATAAAACTGTGTCGTGTATCACAGGAGCTTGTTTAACTAGCCTGCCATACATTGAATCAAAACCTTCATTGAAAGCACGTATATCATCATAAGCTAAAGCAAAAACCGTTGATATCAATGCAGCTATAGCTATAAGTCCATACAATGGAGCGTTTAAAGCTATAGATGCCGCTGCCGCACTTATTAGAGGAGGCAATAAAAATACAGTAATAGCTCCCCCTATGGCTATCATTGCGCCTTCTATAAATCCTTTATTGTCCTTTATGAACTTACCAGCATCTTCAAATTTTCTAGCTACCCATGACAACGCTGGCAAAATAAATGAATTTATACTTTCAGAAACGCCAGAAAATGCACGCTTAGTATCAAATAATTGTTCTTTAAATTTACGTACAATTTCTGTGTCTTTAGCGGTTATGGTATTATATTCTTTTTGCTTGTTAATCAATTCATTTACTGATCTTTTTCCCTTTTGCAACAACAAAATAGTAGATTCATCAAGACCTAATTTACGTCCCAATTGATAAGACTTTGAATTGCTCAACTTTTCAAATGTAGAAGATAATTTCAATAATTCTTCAGTTGCAGACTCACTTCCCCTGCCCATCATGTTGAGCCTAGTATTTGTGAGATATAAAGATTGTTGAAAGGCTTGCGCGTTGCCACCCAATCTTTCTACTGCATTACCCCAAGCATCCAAATCCTTAACACTAACATTTAAAGCGCGAGATGTTTTATCAAGTTGATCTACATAAGCTACAGATGCTTTTAGTGAAGAAACTAACGCACCAACAGACAAAAAAGCCGCAGCCGCACCAGCTAATTTTCCGATAGTTTTTCCAAGAGATGACCCTAACTTATTACTAAGTTGTTCAGATGTCGTCAAAGATTTATTTAACTTATCAGTATCATCTTTGGTTTTTTTAGCATCACTTGTAAATAATATATTGAATACTTCTAGTAACATTATTTATTACCTTGTTTCCTTGCATGTTCATGAGCAAGGTATTCGTTATACTTTGGTATTGCTATCGTCTCGAACAAATCAAGCGCATCTTCTAATGTGTAGATGGTTCTGAGTTCGTTGAGGGTTGCTCTTCTTTCTGCAACAATTGCCCCAATGAGTCCGTCAACATTTTTGTAATCAACGGAGGCACTTTCAGGGCGACATCTTCCAAGAAAGTCGAGACTCGCCCGTTCTGAAAAAAAGAGCAATTGTACTCGATCATCGCTGCTTCTATTCTAACAAGCGCTTCCCACGGAGATTTCAAACCATTTAACTGCGAGTTAATTAAATCTTTTGTCAATAGAACTTGATTTGTTCCCGCGTCTGTTTTAATTGCGACATAGTTCATCAACTTGAGCATCATTTCTTCGCTTAACTTATAGCTACCAATTTTTGGAATGTTCGAATTTAAATAATTGCAAACAATCTCACGACCGCCAACAGCATCAAACTTTGATATGTAAAAAGTCTTATCCTGAATAATAATTTCAGATGGTTCTAATAATTGCTCAAAACTTTTCATATTAACTCCAAGTTAAATTTTCAAATGCGAAAATATATGTCTTTGTTTTCAATCTTCCAGCACTTGCAACTGAATTCCCTGGCATACCATCAGTTAACTTGCCCTGTGATAAGGTTATTTTTTTACCGTTGGGATATATACCACTTATAGTGATAATGTCTTGAACAGATGCTTTACCCCTTCCTACTCTATTGTTCTCAAATAAAATAGACATATTCACATCGTCTTCAGAATTTGGAACTAAACTTAAAGTCAAAGGTATTGGATTTGCTGTTGACCATGTTAGTAAATCACCATTTAATCCCATAGCTGCTTCAGCAATTTTTATAGATGCAAAATCAAATGGATCGGCATCATCAGCAAATTGTGTCAATGATAGACCGAAGGGAAAAGTCGATGTTGCGACTAGTTGGACTATAAGTCCGTAACCTGAAATATCGTTTGGCATGTTTTTATCCTAATATAATTAAATTAAAATGTCCGAACCTTGGATTGTTCTAACAACATCGTCTTTGCTGTAAACAAATGTGTATCTGATTTCGTACTCAGTTGTACTGCTAGGAGTAATAACAGCAATAATATCAGCACCCACCCAATACCCAATATTTTGAACTTGTTGCCAGGCATTAGGATCACCAGTAATGCTTCCAATATATAATTGTTGTGTAATATTTAATGGTTTACCCACGCTAATAGTTCCATTAGATAATGCAAGATTCACTACACTTTGCAGTATGGCTAATACTTGAGATAATCCTTGGTTATTTGCAGAAACCTTGGGCAATGCTAGTAATAAATTCATTAACGCAGAACCTGCGGCAGATTTGAACCATTGTTCGTTTGCGAAAGTATTTGTGTCTTGTGGTGATGTAGTTGTTCCCGTCAATACACCACGCTGATAGAATGCAATTAAAGAACCTGCACGTTGTGTCACACCCCAATAATTAATCCTTAAAGCATCTAATGCATTTGATGTAGGCGTATCAGTAACTGTCGGAGTGAAAGTGAAATTAGTTTGATACATATAATTTTGTGTCGCATTGATTGAGTTATAATCAGTTGCAGCCAAAATCGTCATATCTGTCATTTCTTGAAATTCATTGACCAATGTAGATGGAACAAATGTCATTGCGGTTCCAGAATAATCAATCAATGCCGCACTCCATGTTGATTGATTGGCAGGTAATATAGAAACCATAAACTTATAAGTAATGTTCTGTAAATCAGTCCATGAAGCTGCTTCTACAGTTTGTGGCAAATCTAATGCACAGCCATTTGTAAATAAAAATGACCCAAAATTATCAGAAGCATTCGCAGAAGAATCTAAGCACTCCGTAATAGTTTGTGCATCACTACCATCAGATAGAATAGTTCCACTACCATTCCCGATAGGTGTACCCCATCCCAATAGATTCAATATTTCTTGTCCAATTCCTGCAAGTGCAGGGATGACATTTGCATTACCAATAGCACCACCAACAAAATTGAAACTTCCTCTGATTGGTTCATAAACTACTGTTGCAGAAGTCCACATGATTCCAGTTTGTGCATTGATTGCAGCTTGTAATATTGTTGCAACATCAACTAATGTGACAGCTGTTGTAAAATCCATACCAGTCAATACATTTGTTACTCCCCCAAGAGTTAATGACAAAGCGCCAGTTGATATGAAATTAAATGGCATAATTGATTTAAAAGATGTATCACCAAAAATCAATGGAGCTGTTGCGACAGCAGGATAAAATGCATAACTCAATAGCTGAGGAGTTTTAATATTTTTGCTGATAAATCTGAAATAAGGATTTGCAGCGCGCAAATATTCTTCAGATGTTGTCCCAAAATATGTCCCAACATCTGAAACATTTGTGAATTCAATAATAGTACTAGTTGGAATCAATGAATTAGCACTAAATATTCGACCGCATAAACTACGCTGTCCAACATTGGCAGCACCGCCAACCCCTGAAGTAATATTTATATATTTTTGAAATGAAATAGCCATTTTTATACCCTATATATGTTAATAGTTTGTCGTGTAATGATGTCAACTTCTTTTGTAAATATTTGTTTATGCGTTAAAGTAAAATCAAACGACGGAGATGCAGTATTTTGATCCCTATCATTTAAAAAATATGGATTTCTAACATCAGTCAACCTTAATAATCCCACATCATTTTCTTGTAAAAATTCTATAGTATCGGTGCTTTGCATAATATAAGCAGCAGTATTAACCAAATCAGATGCTGTATATCCAATATTATTTGGATCTTGCTTAACTAAAGCCGAAACTTGAAAAGTTGTTTCGTAATATTGAACTTCACTTCTAATCATCAAGTTATTTATAATATCTAACTTGCTTAAGTCACTCTTGAATCCATATCTTTTGTCATACAATTTATAAAATGAAACAAGCGGTGTATCTATTATTCCTTGAGAAGTCGGCTGAAATGATTGTTGCACAGTAATATTGCTATATCCTAAATCTGTAAATCCAGTATTCAAGAGTGGCAAAAATAATCTAATCAGATCGTTATCAAGCATTGTCTATTTTCACACACAAAACTGCTTCCCATTCATCAAATGGATACCATTCTGTTCTAGATTGAACCTGATATTCATCTCCTTCAAATACTAATTTATCACCAGAAGTTCCACGTGAAACGTCTATAATATTTTTCAAAACATAGAAATTAAAATATGATTTCTGAAAATCTAATCCATAACTCTCGTACAAGTTTCTAGGTATTGGCTGAAAGCTTCCTTCTACATTTATCGGCAAATCATATGTTGCAACATATTCACCGACATCGTTCAAAGTTCGTCCATTTTCTTTGTAATACAATAATACTGATCTACCAATTAAGCTCAGCGCATCTGCTAATAAATTTGAGCTTATTATGTTCATTATGGTTTTTGTTCAACAATGTAGGTCAAAGTGTTAAGCATAGTTTTAGTTTCAACTAACGGTTTATACAAAGTGTTCTCATTCGTAATTTTCCCATTCTTTTCTTTTGATCTTCTCGATCTTCTTGTAGATTCAGCCAATGGTGGATTTTGCAATTTGGTGATCGTTTCTTTTATGTCACCAGATGATACTTGACCTATCACTTCCATTACATTATTTGCTGTTGTCTGTCCTTTTAAAACTTTCAATGATTCCAAACTTGCAATCTTCATCCAATTATTTTTTTTCTTATTAATCGTCGATCTAATAAAAGGTCTTGGCGGTATATTCTTTGATTGGTTTCCAAATTCATTTTGTGCAGCAACAGTAGCAACAGGTACAGTTTTTCCATTTTCTGAATATTGAGCAGAACTAAACCAGCCCACACTTGTACTCAATTTATCGAAATCACCAATCAACTTTGAAAATTTTTCTAATCCGCCATGATTGATTTGACGTGTTACTTTCAACAAAAACCTCCCCACGAATTCCTAAAAGTTGGGCTCTGAGGCACACCGCCAACTGTAAAACCTCCAACAGTCACTAAGCTTAGAAATGCCATAAGCTCTTGACCACGAGCTGTTTGACCTAGCCAGTATTGCCACTGATTTGCAAAAGGGGGTGGTTTGATAGCAACAGATATTTTATCAATGGTCGTAGAAATTCTAATACCAGGCGATAATTTAGATAAAATATTGTCACCCATTGCAGTTAAATGCGCTGTCATGAAATATAGCGCATTCTCCCTTTTACAGCCTGCCAACCAGCATTCATCAAATGGAAAAATATAACATGTTGCTAAATCCCAATATCCTTGCAAAGTAAGATCAGGATATAAGATAACGTCACTATATTCTGGAAACATAGTCCTAAATCTAGTGACGTCGAATGTGTACATTACTGCCATTTAATTTACTCTTTTGCGTCCTTCAATTCTTTTTGAAAAGTTTTATTTTTTCTCAAAGAAGGATTTTTCATATCTTCGGCAGTATAAGGTGTTGAATTATCCCTTTTTTCCATAGTTTCAATGGCTTTATTGATAGACTTATCTTTTCTGTCAATAGTGATATAACCATTTTGCATATGAAGCCTAAAAGTTGGGTCTTTCTGCAATGATTCTAAATCTTCATCAGATACTGGAGTAACTGCACCTTTTGGAGTAATTAAAGCGCCATCAACTTTTTGAAGAACATTTGCACCTCCATTTATCCTAATATCTCTTAAAGAAGTCGAATTGCCGCTAGCTTCTTTTTTGTAAACAGGATAAACATTTGTGCTACTTAATGTTGAATATACATAGTTCATAATTAAACTCCGGATGCTCTGTAAACTGCCCATGGACGACCCAAATAGGTACCAGCGGTAGCATTAGAATATGCTTCACGATAACCATTTGTTAATTTCTCAACACCTAACGAAATAAATTTAGTTGGCACATATTGAGAAAATACTCGACCACCATCAGTAGAATTATCACTCACTTTATCAGCATAAAGATATGCTGCATTTGCGCCACCATTAGCACCATCAAGTTCTGGCGCACCAACAACACGCATGTTTTTATAAGTTTGATTGATATATTCTTGTACAGAATTACCAAATGTTGAAACAGTATTTAAATACTGAATAGCAGCAAGCGGTAATGCTAAAGTTAGATCATCTTTGAATGGATCAATATTACCTTTAGACTGTGTAATCAATGCAGATGAGAAAATCTGTATATCATTAACAATCTCAAGATATGTTTTTGTTGACCATTGTGTAAAACCTGAAACACCCAATGGCACCGTTACATATGCAGGTAACGTAGGATCATTTAAGAATCCGTAAGTTTGACCAGCACCATTGTTATAACCAAAAAATCCGATTTGATTACGTAAAATTTCGAGCTGATTTACAGAAGATTCACGTTTTTGTGCGCCTGAATCTACACGAATCTCGCTTGCTCTTTGCTCTTCTAAAGTATTAACTTGAATACCGTCATGGCCTCGGAAAATAGTACGAGTTTCAAAGTTGGTGTTGTATGATGATTGTGGAAAGTTATTGTAATCACCGTAAGGCTGTGGCAATCCTAAATTTTCCATAGTGGCAATAACTACTTGCTCCATATGCCAATTTGCTACTGTTGCAATACCGACCAATTCATCAATCTTACGGACTGCTGTAATTACATAAATGAATCCAGGAACCCAGCTTTGCAAAAACTGCACCGGAGTCCCAATGCTTGGGGTTGTAATAGGGGAGGGAATATCATCCATTGCATATGCCATTCTTTGAGCAAGTTCTTTATTAAAATGAATGCCAACTTTTTCCCACCCATCAAACGCATCTTTTTTAGTTACATCAAAATTTTTAAATTGCGCAATATTTCTACCAGAGATATAGCTATGCTCTTTAGAAACACTGTTAGTCATAATGTTCATAGTTTTTTTATCCTATTGTAATTAAACTGGAATTTCTGGGGTTGTAGTTAATCGAATAACCGCTAAACCAGCACCCGACACTGTGTATCTGTCTACGACCGCATAAGCAGAAGATTTACCAACAGGCAATGCAGTTCCGGGAGCAACTGTTTCCAATGCGCCTGTAATGTTGTCATATAGAACCAAATCACCAATTGCCGCTGCCGCAGGTAATTGAACAATTACACAGCCCATGTTTAACATTTCAACGATTACATTATTTGGTACTGTTAAAGTAGGTGCCAATGGATTACCGATAATACCGACAGATTTAACAGCTTTAGGATTTGCCATAATCCCGGCAAACACAGCTGTTCCCAATGGATTACCAGATTGTGCTACGCCTTCTGATAAAATTGTAAATGCTGTACCGAAAATATTAGTAGTTGGATCAGCAGATAACAAAGAAAATGGTTCGCATCTCACTGTGCCATTATCATACAACTCACCCGGAACACCGAAACCTTGTACAAAATTTACACTAGTTTGAATACCCATGATTATTTACCTCCATTGATATATTTCTGAACCTGACTACCAGATGATTTATGTTTAGAATCCATAGAAATCATTTTCCCCGCATGATCAGGTAATCCACGTGATAGAAACCCAGAAAGAACGGCATGCTCTTGGCCTAATTGACATTTGATCCCTAATTTTTTTACACCATATTGAGCAACTTCATTCAAAGTTTTATCAGCATGATCGAAAGTACCAATATGATGAGAAAGTTCAGAAGCCAATTTGTCTCTCTTTGTTATTTCTCTCATTAAAGTTTTCAAATTAAAAGAATCCATAGCTTGAGCTTTTAATTTCTTTTCAAGAGATTTCAAACGAGAGTCCATACTGTCTTTATCATCTTTATGGTCTTTCATTTTATGATCTTTGTGATCCTTCATTTTATGATCTTTTTCTTCTTTAAGATTGTCTTCTGATTCTTCGTCTTCAACTTCTTCTTCTTCGACGATTTCCTCTTTCTCAACAACTTCTTCTTTGTCTTCCATTTCAGTTGTATCCAATAATTCTCCTTCTTCTTCCCTGACTTCTTTTTTAACAATTT
>Ga0210388_10000318_pt1 | contig 41393 bp, 43 predicted proteins | sample IncBWC19OmetaG_FD_155485 | JGI IMG/M metagenome (GOLD analysis project Ga0210388, IMG submission 155485) | Forest soil microbial communities from Barre Woods Harvard Forest LTER site, Petersham, Massachusetts, United States - Inc-BW-C-19-O ...
GTGCTGGAAATCTATCCCACCGTGGATGAAGCGCTGGAATCGATTCGCGATGAGGAAGAGCAAGTCGGCGAAGAGCAGGTCTGCGCCGACTGCTGAGCACTAGAGTCCGAATCCTCAACAAGGAGCAGGGCAACCCAGCCTTGCTCCTTTTTCTGTAGTAGTGCAGTTTGAGTATTGCATGACGACTGTCATCCTGAGCGGAGCCGTCTTTCAGGCGCAGCGAAGGATCTCCCGCTCAACCGGCGTAACGCGTATGCCAAAGAGCACTATTGCCCTTTCTTTTCTTGCGGCTAGGTCTCACGCTGGAATCGGTAGCGGCCCTTGCGCTCCGTAGACACGGCCTCAGCCACCTTCAGAAATGCCCGTGCGGCGTGCGCCAAGTTCGCATCCTTGCGGTAGATGAGCCGCAGCTTTCGCTTCAACTGCAATTCTTTCACCGGAATCCGCACCAGCTCCCCGCGTGCAATTTCCGTCTCCACGCTGATTTCCGGGATCAGCGCGACCCCATTGCCCATGGCGACAAACTGTTTGATGGCCTGCAGCGTTGGCAATTCCAGGTCCATGTGCAGGGGCGTTTTGTGCGTTTTGAATAGTTGAATGACTTTCTCGCGGTAGGGCGACGAGACGATGTGAGCGACGAATGACTCCGCCCCGAGTTGCCGGATGCTGACCCGCGGCGCCGACGCCAGCGGATGCTTAGGCGGCACGACAAACACCAACTCATCCAGATACACGACCACCGAATGCAGGCTGGCCTCCTGCGGTTCATACGACAGCACGCCGAACTCCGCGTTGTAGCGCAGCACGTCGTCAGGAATGTGGCTGCCCAGCGCGCGTTCGACCGTAATCCGAATCATGGGATGCAGCCGGCGAAACTCGGCCAACACCGGCAGCAGGTAAAGCACCGTGAATTCGTTGGCCGCGATGACCAGTTTGCCTTTCTGCAACTCGCGCAGTTCTGTCAGGGATTCGGCAGCTTCAGTGCGCAGGTTGATGAGCTTCTCGGCGTATTCGAGCAGAACCTTCCCCGCGTCAGTGAGCACGCCCTCGCGCGAAGACCGGTCGAACAGCGCTTCGCCGAGTTCATCCTCGAGTTTGCGGATGGTCTGGCTCACCGCCGACTGGGTGCGATAGAGTTTTTCGGCGGCGCGGGAGAAGCGATGTTCACGAGCCACGGCCAGAAAGACTTCGAGTTGGGAGAGTTCCACGAGTCCAGCCTCGCTTAATAAATTCTCAAATATCCATTAGCACAACTTATTATACAACTATCGCTAATGATTACTGAAGAATTATAAGTTTTGCTTCTACAGCTGCCGACCGTACCATAGAAAGTTAGCTGAGGGAGTTTCGTTTCCCGAGGAGATCATGACCGCAGAGCGAGCCCACATCACGATTTTCGATACCACGCTTCGCGATGGCGAGCAGTCGCCGGGCTGCAGCATGAACCGGCCGGAAAAATTGCGCCTGGCTCATCAGCTCGACCGCCTGGGCGTGGACGTGATCGAGGCCGGCTTTCCCATCGCCTCCGATGGTGACTTCGAATCGGTGCAGGCCATCGCCGCGGCCGTGCGGCGCCCCATCATCGCAGCATTGGCTCGAGCGTGCAGGCCTGACATTGAGCGCGCCTGGGAAGCACTGCAGGATGCAGCGCGTCCGCGCATTCACGTGTTTCTCGCGACCTCCGACATTCATTTGCAATACAAGCTGCGCATCACGCGCGACCAGTGCGTGCAGCAGGCGCGAGAGGCGATTCAATTCGCCAAGTCGCTGTGCAACGATGTGGAGTTTTCTCCAGAGGACGCGACGCGCACCGAACCCGATTTCCTTTGTCGCGTACTGGAAGCGGTCGTCGAAGCCGGCGCGACCACGCTGAATATTCCTGACACCGTCGGCTACACCGTCCCGGCCGAGTTCGGAGATCTGATCACGACCATCCGGCAGCGCGTGAAGGGAATCGAGAATGTAACCATCTCCGCGCATTGCCACAACGATCTCGGCATGGCCGTTGCCAACGCACTGGCCGCCGTGGCCGCGGGAGCGCGCCAGGTCGAGTGCACCATCAACGGCATCGGGGAGCGTGCGGGCAACGCGTCGCTGGAAGAAGTTGTGATGGCGATGCGGGTGCGCCCCGATCGTTTTGCTTACGAAACCAGCATTGTCGGCGAGCAGATTTTCCCTTCCAGCCAGTTGTTGAGCGAGATCACCGGCGTGCCCGTTCAGCCCAACAAAGCGATCACCGGGCGCAATGCATTCGCGCACGAAGCGGGCATTCACCAGGATGGCGTGCTGAAAAATCCGCTGACCTACGAAATCATGACGCCGCAGTCAGTCGGCGTGCCCGACTCGAAACTGGTGCTGGGCAAGCACTCCGGCCGTCACGCGCTCAGTATCCGCTGCGAACAACTCGGCTACCAGTTCGACCGCCGCGCGCTCGACGACATCTATCGCCGCTTCGTTCGCCTGGCCGACAAGATCAAGAATGTGGAAGATCATCACCTGCTGGAACTGATTCGCGACACGCACAAACCCTCCGGCTCGGCGACGCCGCTCATCGAGAAGCTGATCGAGAAGATTGTCCCGCAGCCAGCGGCCATGGTCAACGCACCTCAACCCGAGCCCGCGCAGGAGCCCGCAAAGCCGTTTCCCGTGGGCCCGCAGACCAACGCCTTCGGAGTTCCCTTGCCGGCCAACGCCGATTCCCACCACGAACAGACGCAGCAGGAAGATTACCTGTGGGGAGTGTAGAGCGATTGAGTAATTGAGCTGAATTGAGTAATTGGGAAATTCGGTAATTGAGTAATTGAACTGCAAGACTCTTCTGGAAGCACTCTTCCCGCGCACAAGATAGAATTGCAAGGTTTTCAATTTCCCAATTACTAAATTTCTCAATTACTCAATTTAGAAATTCATCCCCATGCTCCTCAACCTAACGATTCTCCCCGGCGACGGCATCGGTCCCGAAGTCACGGAACAAGCCGTGCTCGTTCTGCAGGCAGTGGCCGACGCTTTCGGCCATCAACTTCAGTTGCAAACCAAACTCATTGGCGGAGCGGCGCTCACCGCCACGAACGATCCTCTCCCTGCGGACACAGTGCAGGCTTGCCTCTCGTCCGGGGCCGTGCTGCTCGGCGCAGTCGGCAGTCCGGCGTTCGATCACAATCCTGGTCATCTTCGTCCCGAGGCAGGATTACTGCGCATACGCCGCGAACTGAGCGCGTACGCCAATCTGCGCCCGGCGGTATTTTTCCCGGCACTCGAAGAGTGTTCTCCGCTGCGCGCGGAAATCGTCCGCGGCACCGACATCATGATCGTGCGCGAACTCCTGGGCGGCCTGTATTTCGGCCAGCCTCGTTCGATCGAAGGTGAACCGGGATCGCGTGTCGCCGTCAACACCATGACCTATGGAGAAACAGAAATCGAACGCATCGCGCGCGTCGCGTTTGAGCTGGCGATGAAGCGGCGCCGCAAGGTGCTCTCAGTCGACAAAGCCAACGTCCTCGAATGCTCCCGGCTGTGGCGCGAAGTCGTCACGCGCGTGGGGAAGGATTATCCCGAGGTGAAGCTGGCCCACCAGTACGTCGATTCCGCGGCCATGCTGCTGGTGCAGCGCCCCGCGGATTTTGACGTCCTGCTCACCGAAAACATGTTCGGCGACATTCTCTCCGATCAGGCGGGCGGAGTGGTGGGCTCGCTCGGCTTGCTCGCGTCAGCGAGCGTAGGCGGTCCGGTCGGCCTGTATGAGCCGGTGCACGGCTCCGCGCCCGACATTGCCGGCAAAGGCATCGCCAATCCATTGGGCGCAATTTTGTCGGCGGCGATGTTGCTGCGCCATTCGTTCCAGCTGGAGAAAGAAGCGGCGTGCATTGAGAAGGCGGTTTCGGCGGTGCTCGCGCAAGGCGCGCGCACGCCGGATCTGGCAGGGAAGTCGCATGCCGTGATTTCAACAACGGAGATGGGACAACGAGTTGTTGAGGTCGTCAAGGCCAGGAGCTGAGCTTGTGCCCCCGTCCGGGTGCCCGAGACATTGATTTCGCTGATACCAGCAACACACAGGCTGCCCCATCCTAGCCGCGCCTTTTGCGGCTAGGGTGGGAACCACGGACGCATACATCAACCAGGGTCCGAATAAGTGTGTGGGCATCCTTTAGATGCGCGTTGGTCCGTTATCCGTAAACGAATCCTTCGCTCGAGATGAATCCCGTCCTGACTCGGCTCACCCTCGTGGGCCCCGTTGGTCGGGTAAAGGCTTGGCATTCGGCGCTTTCGCAGTGTCGTATTTTCCCGTCAAGCTGTTCCAGCGAATGTGCAGCATCTCCATCACCATGCGGGATCCGTCGACCAGCGGATTGATGCTGGTGCCTTCACGGTGTGCCCAGGCGACCGGAACTTCCTGGACTCTGAATTTAAACTTTCGTGCGAGGAAAAGAATCTCCGGGTCGAATCCCCAGCGCTCGATTCTCTGCAGCGGGAAGATGGCCTGCACCGCAGTTTGCTTGAAGGCTTTGAATCCGCACTGCGTATCGGCGAACTGCAGGCCGAGCGTCAGCCGGAGGACCAAATTGAAGATGCGCCCGAAAAGTTGTCGATGCAGCGGCTGGCGCTGCGTTTGAGTTTCGGCACGCAGCCAGCGCGAGCCGATGGCAATGTCCGCGCCGCGTTCGAGCGCTTCGAAAAGCTTAGGCGCTTCTTCAATCGGCGATGACAGATCGGCGTCGCTGAACAGCACGATGCTGCCGCGAGCGTTCAGCATGCCGTTGCGCACGCTGTATCCTTTGCCGCGATTACCCGGATTTTCGACCAGCCGCAGCGCCGGATCTTTGGCCGCAAATGATCTGACAATCTCAGCCGTGTTGTCTCGCGAGCCGTCATTGACGACGATCACTTCAGCGTCCCATCCCTGCGCGTGCACGTACGCCAGCACCTTCTCAAGCGTCGCCCCCAAACGGGCACTCTCGTTGTAGGCCGGAATCACGATGCTGTAGGTGGGGTCCAAAAGCAGTTCCCAGTTCTTAGCTCCCGTTTCTCAGTCGGAGCGGCCGACAGGGCGAGATTCTCCGCCGGATGCGGAAGATCGGCCTTGTGCATTGTACTTTGTGCGTTGCAGGTTTCGGAAATCGGGGTTAGGAAATCGGAGCTCGGAAATTGCAGCCCGAAGATTGGACTCCGGTCGATCTACCTCTATTGCTCTCGCTCCGCCAAACTCTTTACTACGCCGGCGGCACGTACTCCTTCGGCTTGGCCGAGCCCTCGCCGAAGAAAAACTGTTCCATCTGCTTCACAATCACTTCCTGATCCTCGCGCCGCGCTGGATTCAGCCGATACTCGTTCAGCAGCATCTTGCAATGCTCCACCCACATCCGCCACGCTTCCTGTGACACGTTGTCATACACCTTCTGCCCCAGATCGTTGTCGAACGGCGGCTCGTCCAGCCCCGGCATATCCTTCTTCAACTTCACGCAAAAAACATTGTGCGCCATAACTTTCCTCAGAATGAATCCAAACCGACTCGACCACCGGAAAGATTATCTTACACGCACAACGCAGATAGCGGTTGCGAGGGGAACTCGCCCGCAGGTCAATCCGCTTCCCATGTCAATGGCAAGCGGAAGAAAAGGAGGAGTCTATGGTTTTCCGCAGGTTCGTTCCGCGAAGTTGCCCATCCTCGACCGCGTGTACGAACCATTGCGAATACGGCTCGGGCTTTTGAGACGAAGCCTGCTTGTAGTCGGTGTAGATCGCGGCCGCGAGCACATGCATGCCGTCGTCCTGCTCTTTCCAGTATTCGCAAGCATTGTGGCCGACTCCAAACTTCTCGCTGACCAGCTCCTCTAGCGCTTGCACCGAGTCTTCTTCGATATAGCCAGCCGAAGTGTTGTAGCCGAACGAAGGGTCATGGTGCTGAACCTTGTCGATCACCAGCGGATCCCGTCCCAGCAGGTCAATGGCCTCGCGAACCTTCGGATCGTCCGCGTGATAGGGCGGGTGCATCGGCTCGTGAATTGCATTATGCAGCACGATGCGAAACGGATACGACACGTGCGTCAGGAAACGCAACCCGGTGATGCGGATACCGTGCGGTTCAGAGTATGCAAGCAGATATACCGTGATCGTCTGCGAGGGCAGCGGAAATCCCAGGTAGTTCTCGATGACAGGAACAATGTTGTACTTCGGAAGCTCGGCAGAAATCTCGACGATGCGCTTCTCGATCTTTGGCTTGGCGTTCGCTTCCCAATATGCCGGAAATCCAACTCGCTCTAACGCCCGCAGAGTGGCCTCCAGGGCCGGCCTCGCCGCCTCATAGTTCTGCCACTCATCGGCGCTCCAGTATGTGGTCTTCTCAAGGCTCGTTTTCATGGCAGCGCTGTCGTGCGCCGTGCGGATCATCTCCGGCAACGTTTCATCATCGACCGCAGAATAGTAAAGAGCCAGCTTCGCCGAGATAATCCCACGCCCCTCGTCTTTGATCACATGCTTCAACTGCGCGAACGCGGCCTGCTCGTCAGCCGTGAACAAAGGATGGAAGTGCTCGTACTCGGATTGATAGTAGTGCAGATAGTAAGGATCGCCGCTGAGCGCGTTCAATAAACACAGTGCGTCGTACTTGAAAGAAGGTTTCAGTTGCCAGTCGGTCGTCGTATGAAATACGGTGGTCTGGCCAACCAGAAGCGGCGGCCTTGTAACCGCAGCAGAACATCCAAAGAGACAAAGCAGAGCAAGCATCCGGCGCATTGCTTCGTTCTAAACTTCGCTCTTCCTTCCTGTCTTGAATCCATTTGCAGCCGATCGCCACGCCTGCGGCCCAATTCCGGTCAGTCGCTGAATGCTTCGTGTCATGTGCGACTGATCGGCGAAACCAACATCAACAGCGATCCCTGCCAGCGACGCTGAAGTCTGCCGAATGAGCCTCCATGCCCGCCGAGCGCGAGCGCGCGCCCGAAAGGCTTCCGGCGAAACGCCAAATACCAAAGCGAAGCCTCGCGACACCGTCCACGGCGCGATTCCATTCTGCTCACTCCACTGCGACAGCCTGAGAGAAGGATTCTTCACCAGCGCCGCCGCCAACTCGTCGGGCCAGTCGGCAGCGTGCCCGCTCTCGTATCTGACAGCGGAGAAAAGCAATTCCGCGGCCTCTCGACGGCTTCGTTCCGCCAGCCGGGCAACCGAATCAGCGTCGTCCACTCGCGCCATTCCTGTCGTGAAGAAACAGCCCACCGGCAGCTGAAGATTCAGCACCACGGCTCCGCTTTCCGAGAAGCGGTCCAGGTGCGCTTCAAACGGTTCATGGAAGATTACATCCCCGGCTTCAACCCGGAACCGCCCATGATCTCCCGCCTCTTCATATCCGCCGGAAAGCACCAGAGCCGCATATGCTTCCTCGTGAACATGACGGCCCAGGGCGGAGGCGCGTATTGTCTGCCACATTCGCATCGACTCAAGTTTGCGCTATTGACTACGGCGTGCACGAGCAGAAGGGTTACCGCCCGTATTCCTCTGCGTTCCGATGCGTGAGAAGTGGAGATGTCGAGCAAGGAGAACCTCGACGAACTTCGTCACACCTCGCACAACTTAGCCTGCCAACCGTTCTGAAGTTTTACCAGCTGGTGTACCCGCAATCATGTGCCGCTTTGCCAGTGCCTCAATTTCCGGCTCGGTCACCGCCGAAAGGTCTGCGCTTTCGGTAGCGATCACCCGTCGAGAAATGTCAGGATGATGGGTCTTCAAATATTCTTTAAAGAATTCAGCGGCGTTGCTCTTTCCTGTGGCGTGACCAATAAGCACGATCTCACTCGCCGGAGTGATATCCTTCGCGACTTCCTCATAAAACGAATCTTCTTCCGGCACGCGCTCGCCGCGGTAGTGCGCTTCCTTGCGATGAATCAGATGATGATGGAAATTGTAAGGGTCGTAAGGCCGGACCGTCTGTTCGTCTGCCGGACGACTCCCGCCCAAATCCCGGTAAACATGCGCGGCGTGGTGGTCGATCACGACAATCATCCGCCCGGACTGGGCAGGTTCTGCTCCCTGCGCAACTGCTCCCTGCGCAACTGCTCCCTGCGCAGATGGTCCGGCTTCCTTCAATAACTTACGCAGCCGGGAGACTTCCTCCACGCCCAGATCATGGCTGGGCGGCCGTTTGAAAAACACGCGCTGGTCGCCGACGCGGAACACAAATTCATCGCCGCCATGCGGCTGGACCTCACCACCCAGATGCCCGACCAGGTCGACGGCCTCGCTCCAACTAAGGTTATGCGGTAGCTTGCCGTTCAGAAGATTGTGGTACAGCGATTCGAGATGTTTGCTCATCGCACCAGTATAGTATTGGCCGCTCTAAAGTGGAATGCCACTAGCTTCCGAGATGTGCGAGACGATGATCAATCCGCCTGCGATTGCGGGCGCTGTCAAGGAGCGTAACCCATCTACCAAACCCAATAGAAACGATGGCAGGAACACCATTATCGTCTGTCCTCACAGTGTTTAACGCCGGATCATTGAACGCTGGATCGTTTAACGTTGGATCGCCCGGTGTTGTCCGATCGGACCCCTCGCTCATAGTAACCAACGTTACCAGCGATTTCACCCCTAAGACGCCGATCGTGGGTGACGAGATTCGTTCATTTTGATTGAAACGTTTCCCTGCCCAAACTCACTATCTCTCATTGTAGGTATCGGGGTTGCGAGCCGCACGGAACACGCGTGAGATTCGTGGCCTGATGTTGGGCAGGAGGCCATTTTGATCTCGACGTATCCCACCGCGAAACCAACGATTCTGTGCATCGATGACGACGAAGCAATCCTGGCTTACGAGAAAGCGCTGCTCGAAAGGTCTGGGTACGCAGTACTCACCGCAGGGTCGCCACAACACGGACTCATGCTAGCGACGATGTGCAAGTGCGATGCCGTCCTTCTCGACTTCGACATGCCTGGGATGAACGGACACGAAGTTGCCTACGAAATAAAACTCGTGAAGCCCGAACTGAGGGTCATATTGCTCTCAGGTAGCGACGTACCAACCCAGGCGTTGGCCTTTGTCGATGCTTTCGTGCCGAAGCTCGAAGCAAATCGACAGTTGCTGCCCGTGATCGCGAAGCTTTGCAGCTGGACGGCTGAGGGCACGGGTATGATTTAGAGCATGGCCAGTAGCGGCGAGATCGACAACTTCCTCGCGGACCATCAACCGGTCCGCAACGTTATGACGAAAGCGGCAAGACGAATGCGCCGAGTGTGAATCGATTGTTGACCGGTTCGCCGGCAGCGTATGAGTCGGCAAACTTCGAGTCGGCAATTGTCGCTGGGAAGCTGTTACCAAAGATGCCTCTCCCAGCCTGAGGTTGTCGTAAACAATTTGCCAACAGTGTGGGGTGTGGTGGGCCCACCAGGATTTGAACCTGGAACCAACAGATTCCACGACATCCACTATAAACCAATGGCTTCAACGATTTCCCGGCTGTACTGTTAGTCACAAGTGGGCTGTTTTAGGCACGGTTGTTACCAGGTTGTTACCAGCAACGACTGTTAGTTTCTGTTGAAGAGTCCGCTGGCAACAACTCCGCCCGCGATCTTCCCCCTTCCCTCCGCAGGGTAGCGGGTCAGTTTGAATTCCGGTTCTCGCTTCCCACGAGAATCCGTGGCATCATAGAGCCATGCCGATCCCGCATATATCTAAACGGCACGTCAAGGCTGCACTCCGCGAGATTGATCGGGGCCGTCCCGTGCCTTTCAGTCGGCGCTCAATCCGCTCGTGCTTCATTGCAGAGAATGGACAGCACTACCCATCTAAATACGTGCTTTCGCGTGCCGTTTACCATGCGACAGGCACGGAATTGGGACCGTTTAAAGCTGGCGCAACTACCAAGAGTCGGCTACAGGAGGCAGGCGCAGGGAGAGTCGAAAAATGCAAGTGCCTGCCAGACTGCCAAGATCACATCAATTTTTCAAACTGACCCCCTTCCCTCCGCACAGATCACTTGGAAGTGCGCTGTGCAGACTGCGTCGCGATCCTAAAGCGACCCAGCAGGCCAATCTGCCATAATCTTTTCCATGTGCGGTGGTTTGCTATGTTTGAATTGGAAGCTTATTTCGATGACAGCGGTACAGACGGAACCACTCCGATCGCAGTAGCAGCATGTTACGTCTCTTCTAAGGAGCAATGGGATCACTTTGCGCGAAACTGGGATGAGGTCCGGAAAGCCGAAGGCTTCGACGTGTTTCACATGTGCGAATTCGTGGCGAAGCGGGAGGCGGGGCATAAACCATTCTGCGATTGGGACAACAAGAAGAAAGATCGAGTCTATGCAAGGTTAGCATCCATCATCAACACTCGCATTAGACACGGCTTCGCCGTAGCAGTCCCTAAGGCTCCATTTGATCGCTATGTTTTTGAAGAATTCAAGGATGGCTGCGCCGCCGATCACTACACCTGGGCCATTCGGAATATCTTGATACTACTCTCCGATTGGCGACAGAAATACCAAATTGGAAAGCCCATGCAATACGTGTTTCATTATGGCTCATTGAGTCAAAACAGAATTAAGCAGATATGGGAGTCTGAGTCTAAAAAGAACAGCCCTCTCGCTGGACTCAGATTCGGCATGGTGCCAGAGGGCATTATGTTTCAGGATGAGGCTCTGTTTAAGCCTCTTCAGGCGGCGGACATTCTTGCATGGCAAATTCAGAACCAGATGCGTCGTACGGTGATGGTCGGAATCCCGACACATGCAAGACGAGCACACGATGGACTCAGAGTACTTGTAGAAAATCGTCCGGTCAGCGTTGCATACTTCGGCACTGATCAATTAAGAAAGCTGTTCGATGACGCGAAACTGTACAAACAAGAACACGGCCAGTGGCCTTGGGAGAGAAGTCCGTTTCGCGATTCGATTGCTATGGGAAAACCCGGAACCGTATATTGACCCCACTCCAATACGCTCCGTCACGGCTATTACTTGCACGGCCAACGTCGGCTCGCTCGGCGTAAAGTCGCGGGATGCGAAAACCATTCGATCCGGTCGCCTTGTTATCTTCTGCCGCGATGGTAGCCCGCGAGGCCGAGACCTATCCCCCGGACGCGCACGTCATCGATCTGGCGGAACTCCGGCAGATTCGAGATGCAAGAGGAGAGTGTGCAAGAGGCCGGGTGATCTTCGTGGTTCTTTACGCCGAGCGCTTCCGCTTGTCGCCGTTAGCGCGGGTCTGGACTGGCTTCTTCGCTGACGGAATTTGAAATTCAGGCGCAGGCCAGAAGAGCGGACGGAAATGTCGGTGCATACAGCCGTGGCATCTGGCGGGGCTGAGGAGGAACAATAGAGCTGCCACATCTCCCCAGGTCTTGCGGTGCGAACGGTAGACATCTTCTGAGCCGCCGCAATAAGGACAATTGCCAAACGAAACTCTACGCATACAACACCGCCATGAAGCGGCACGCCCCAGAACGATGATACAGCAACCTGCACGACCACGTCGGCTCACTCAGCGTAAAATCGCAGGATGCCAAAACCAATCGACCTTGTCGCTCTTCTCTCTTCCGCCGCAATGGTAGCCCGCAAGGCCGTGACCTACCCACCGGAAACGCACGTCGTCGATCTGGCAGAGCTGCGGGAGATCGTGTTCGAAATGCAGGAGGAGAGTGTGAAAGGGGCCGGGTGATCTTCGTGGTTCTTTACGCCGAGCGCAAGCTGACGCGTCGCTTCCTCATTGAGTTCCCCGAGAGTTAGGCTTATGCCTAACTTTATCCTTGACACGGTTAGTCATGTAGGGTAACTTCGATGGCATGATGGATCACAATAAGACTCGCGCAGAAGTCGAGCGGCGCAAAGCCGAACTTCTTGAGCGCCAGCAACAGATTCCTCAAGAGATCAGAAAGCTCCACGAAGAAAGCGAATTTAACAAACGCCAGCTTATCGGAATCGAGCAGATTATTGATGGGCTGTCTTTTATGGACAGCGACGCGCCTTATGTTCCTGAATCTTTCGGCCTGACGGATAGCGTTAGAAAAATTCTCGGCGAAACCGCTGTACCATTGGTGCCGACGCAGATTCGCGACACTCTGGAGCAGAGGGGAATCATGGGGAGCACTTCTAAGAACTTGCTGATTAACGTGCACAAGGTCATCGAGCGCATCGAAGATGAACTCGACAAAACGCTCACCGCAGAAGGCAAGACGGCTTACCGGCGCAGGGAGGCGTGGTCTCCCCTCTTGCCGATGCTTGGGTTCCACCCTCTTAGTGGAGAATACTTGCCATCCATAGCGCGTCCCGTGTTTACGGCGCGGGACGCATTGAACCCTGCGGCCCCCAAGCCATCAACAGAGACTCCCTCCCTGCGAAAGGCATTTCGCAGCCCTATGCGCCGTAGGTTGTACGGTAGGGGACTTCAGCGGCCCGCATCCGAATCTGGCGAGAAGAGTGAAGAGAAATGACTTTGCCGGAAGATGGGCAAACGGGGCTGAGGTTGGTCGGGGGACACTAACGCAAATCCTCGGCCCCGTGTTTGAAAGGAGGTCGGATATGCCGCCTCCGCCGCAGTAGAGACAAACGCGGTATTCGCGGTTCCAGCCGTGGATACCGCTTAGTCCAACTCATGGTAGCAGGTCACTCCGCTCAGACAAAGCGGGAGAAATTACATAACCTGTACAAATGCCAAGAGAGATCTCGCGGACGAATGGTAGCGGAAGGATACAGGAGTGACCGGGAAACAAGGCTAAGTTGGCGTCCGGTCGTTCACGGTCTCGCGCTGGCCGCTGCCTTCGCAGCTTGCGGAAATGTCCGAAAGAGGTTGGCAGTATCTGCACGCGAGCACATGAAGAGCGCAGCCAAACCGGAATTGCTTGTAAGGGCCAGGACGCCGTACTGCATCACTGGCAGTTGGCGATTGTTATTGAATCGCCGGTCAGGGCCGCCCTTCTTGTTAACATACTGCCAGGTGCTTCCGACCTGATGAGAATCTCGCGGCACCTTCCCGCTCTCAACGAACCTGCTCTCCTGGACCTCGACTTTCAGGTCAGCGTAAGCGACTGCTCCAACGCCACCAGAGTCGTAAACCAGCAAGCGATCAGGGAAAAAGTAGAGCGTGGTGTTCCCGGCTCTAAGCGTAGGCAGATCCAGGTTGCACTGCACCTTCGGCGGACGGGAAAAGCTCGGACGTATCTCAGTGCGCTTCAGACTTGTAGTAGCCCCAGCGTTGCGCTTCGTGTCCGTGTTGTTTCCGGCTGCGTCGATGTGCCAGACGAGTTCACATCCCACTAACTGGTGGAACGGTGATTGCAGCGTCGCGAAGTTCTGTGCAGCCTCGTCCTCAAGGGCATAGTTGAGGACCGCCGTGCCTTTCAGTACATCGAAGTGCCGAGCATAGAGAGCGAGGACGCTGGTTGCGATCATTGCGAGCGTGACCACCCACCAGGCGGCACCCAGCGTCCCCAGCCCACAGATCACGATCAATCCGATGACACCAACAATGGGGAGCCGATCTCTGCGTTCCTTAACGCGATTCAATTCATTCAGTAGATCAGTGGCAGAGCTGTCGGCCATCATCACAGCCGCATTGCTCGCGATCTGTCGCAGGCTATCGCTGGGGGGAGCCTGCGGTGAAGTCGGGGCATGAGGGTACGGAGTCGGAGCATGAGGGTAGGGCCTGCGTGACGCCGGAGTTAAGGTCTGCCTGTAATAAAGACCGCCCCGGCCCATCTGAATGTAGCTACCCCTGGGTCCGATTCCGACGCGAGCGCCCTTGACGCCGAACGAAGCGCCCAGACCAGAGCGCGACAAGTTCAATCGCAGCGGGCCGAAGTTAAAACCCTTACGGATGTAGAAGCCCATCTCGACTCTAACCTCACTAATTACTTCTCTTGTAAGCCAGAATAAGCGTGGAAATTCCAATCAAGAAGATGACGCAGGTAACCGACAGTAGCCTGCGAGCTGAAGCGCCTTTGGCACCAACGTGCGATGTCGGTTCACCATCGTGCCACAGACACGTAGCGGGCAGATGACTAACATTGAGAAGTATGGCAGCGCACAGAATAACGCAGTTTCTTGCTCTCCTCGGACTTGGGAAAATGTTGCGCGGTATTGCTGTATTGATCGCAATCGGCGGATTAGTTGGGGCGTGGATCGCGTATAGGCTATGCTGCCGCCGCTTTAGCCTGACGTGCTTCTGCCGTCTTTCATTGTCCTGACCGCTGGCACCATCACTGAGGCAACCGTGACCAGAACTGCGTGATAAGCTTTCCGCTTGGAGGAGAGGTGGGATGAGAACCAGCGAAGCTGCGAAGAGAGGCGGAAGATGCCCGAAGTGCAAAGGCAAAACTTCTCGGGGACCTAAAAGACAGGGGCTTCGTTCGGCACCTTGAAAGATTCAGACCCACTGACGCTTCAGTGCCAACCAACAGCAAGGGTCAATGTCAATATGGGCGAAATGACCGCGATTAGTGCGCCTCGATCTGAGACCAGGGCGGCTGCATTACCGCCCCGGCTCTTTCTGGTTCTCTACGCCGCCCGCTTCAGCTTGGCCCACCGTGCTCTCTGTGCCGCCGCAATCCGCTTGCGCCCCGCGATTGAGATAGTGCGTTTCGGTTTCGGTGCGTGACCAGCCGCCTTCTGTTTTGCCCAGCGCGCTTTTTGCGCCAGGCTGATCTTCCTACGACCGGCTGCAGACATCGTGTGTGATGCCCCGTTAGAAGTGCTGCCGAGCGCTGCCAGTGCTTGGTCTATTCGCAGGAGCTGTTGATGTACTCGTTCGCGCTCTACTCTTAACTGCTGAACTACTGCGTTCATGTGCTTCATTTAGGACCCCCGCAAAGATGATATCAGGGGCGAAGCAAGGCATCGTAGCTTGCAGTTCGCTCTGGGCGCTGGTTTTAGGTAATTGAATCCAGCGGCGCGGATAGAATGGCGTGCCAACCTCGGCGGGAAATGCGGGCATTTAAGGTTTTGAAGTAGCTGCCGCCTTCGCGGCTTTGTCGGCCCTGTACTTCTCTGCCGTTTTCTTCCTGTATTCCGGGTCCTCGTTGCACCGTTGCATGTTCTGCGGATCGGCGGCGATCAGGCAATCATGGTGGTCGTCCGGAGCTGCTGGCTTCTCTGCTACGGTAAGGCCAGGAACATCGTGGCAGCGGTAGCCCTTGATGATTCCTGAAAGGCACAGCTCATGGCGCGCCTTCTTCTCCCCCGCGTCTTCGCGTTCGATGATGTCGTCCCAGGTTTTCTTTTCTCCCAAGTCCAGCACCTTGCCCTTGTTGTAATGCTTTTCCGTGAAGGTGCCATCGGGAGCCAGCGTAGTTTCGATCACGTCGCCATTAGCGAACTCGCAGACATGATGATCGGTCGGGCCCTTGCAGACTGCATCCGTGGCCTGCTGGGCGAGACTGCTCGCGCATAGAAGACAGATGCCGATGAATAGTCTGGTCATTGGTGCGCTGCCAGGAACGTCGTTAGGTTCTTCGCCGTGTGCTCCGCGAAGCTGGACGTAGCGCTGCGGGCAAGCGCACTGCTGTAGATCGTCGCCGCCCAGATCACCGTTCCGTTCTTATCAACCAGCCGCATCGCGCCCTGGACGCTGAAGTGCAAGTTGTCAGTGGTCTGAATCATTAGCGCGCCGGTGAGAACAGCATCGGCTGTATCTTCGCCTTCGCCGCTGGGGCCATCCATCACCGTGCAACTCGAAGCGCAGTCCTGGGCCAGCGAGCTGATGAGCTTAGATCGCACGAACGCATCCAGGTCCGGGTGGCTGGGAAAATGTAGCTCGTCAACGTAGATGCGGTGGACATGCTTTGCGGATTGCGCACTCAATGAAGCAGCCGCCAGCAGCAATGCGATCAGTATACCTGCCTTCTTCATAACGGTCATTCTCCCCAAAGAAATTCTCACCTACGGCTTCTCCAGCGTCGCGTCAACGTTGATGTTCCCACCGGCGCTGACGGTCATCTGTCGCTGCCAAGGCCGCAGCCCATCCTTCTCAACTGAAATCATGTGATCGCCTGGCGTCAGTGGAATCGTGGACGGTGTGTTGCCCATGAACTTCCCGTCCACGTTGATGTCAGCGCCCAGCGGCGTAGACTTCACGGTTACGGTTGCTGGCTGTGCTGGAGCTGCCGCTTCGGTCTGAGGTTCTGCTTGCGTGTTGTCGGCAGCCTGAGTCTCGGGTTGTGCTGACTGGGTCGTCGCTACAATGGCCTGCTGCCCATCTGCGGGTTTTAACCTGAGCACGGCGGCATTACCCTCTTCCTCGCCGACAGGTATTAGTCTTCCACCGCCACGCCAATTCCCAGCCATGATAATCATTTCTAAGTACACGGTCGTGTTCGGCTTGACTTCGACTTCCAGCGGAGCTTCCTTCTTCATGCTGGACTCGAAGTCGTGCTTCCCGGCAGCCACCTGCAACGATACATAGCGGCCATTGCCCAGCCGGGTAGCTTGATTGCCATCGATGTACACGGATGGCTTTAGAGCTGAGCCTACATATTTGCTTTGGCGATAGACAACGACGGTGCCGTCCTGCGCGAACGAAGCCGCTGCCAGCAGTACAAGAGCGACTAACATCCCAACCTTTTTCATGGATGTACTCCCTCTACAGATTCTTACCTCTGGAACGTCACGCTACAAGTTACTCAGGGCGGGCAGTATTACATCCGTAACTTGGCGCAGAGGGACGGGAGTAGTAACAAGTAAGGTTGGGGGAAGACTATGTTTTGCAGAAAGTGCGGCACCGAAGCGCCCGATGATTCCCAGTTCTGCCAGAAGTGCGGCGTGGGATTAGCCGTGTCCTCTACATCGACCGGAGCGGGTGCAGCAGTCGCCCCTGCGCGGGTCGCGGAAGCCCCGAAGACGGCCCCGAACAAGAAGTCGGTGCGCGCGCCGTTCATGGTCGCGGGCATCGTCATACTTGCCCTTGTTGCCTACGGAATCTTCGCCTCAAGCAACAATAGCCGAGGAACCGCCAGCCCTATTGAGCGTTTGGTTAAGCAGCAACACGTAGAGACGGCCAAGAACAATGACTTGCGAATAAACGCACTCGGCTTCTATGGCTTCAAGTTCGATGTTCCACAGGGGGCGACGGGTGTACAGCTCCACGGGAACTTCACGGCGAGCGGCGGACTCACCAATGATATAGAAGTGTTCCTCCTGTCGTCGGATGACTTCGTGAACTGGCAGAATAGGCACCCCGCGCGGAGCTTGTACAACAGCGGCAAGGTCACAGTCGGCACTCTCAACGTCAACCTGCCTTCCGATGCTGGAACCTACTATCTCGTATTCAACAACCGGTTCTCGCTGCTGACCCAGAGGAGTGTGCTCGTTGACGCCGCTCTGACTTATTACCAATAACCGAAGCCGGAGTCGATGTCGGCGGCGGCGGGCAAAATAGTATCTGATCTTACGAAATCCCAAAGGGGTTGAGACTTGCTGTTGGTTTACATACTGAAGTGGCTGGGATTGATTGACGCCAAGCACACAGTGGTTCGTCGGGGTGTATGGAACTTTGCACTCTTCTCTTTGGCCGGACTGTTGCTATTCGTTCTACTCGCATTGACTGGCGTGCTTGACCGTCTGTGATGTCACCTTCCGAGCGACTTATGCTACGCTGAACGAACGCCTTTTGCCTTGCCGCTGCCCATCCGGTCAGAATCAAAATACCCGCCCCGGCCCGAGCGTATGCCCGTCACGACCGCAATCTAAATCGCCGCAAACTTCCCCACGACTTCACCGATATAGCTGTGAAGCTGTGTCAAAGCTGGGATCACAGGCTGGATTGTCCTCCTACCGAAATCCTTGAACGATATCTGCGGAACCAGCTTGCCGTAGCTCTTGAGCTTGATTGCAAAATCTTCAGGAGCAAAGTCGGGATGCTGGCGCTGATAGTCTGCGACAAAGTCTCGGTTCTCGGGCGGGAATTCACGCGCCCCCGTCGCCAGACACACAACGAGTTCTCTGTGCTTGTCGATAATATCGAAGGTGTGAATGATGAACAACGCATCATCGAGAGGATCGGAGGAATTGTATGGCTGGATGCTTTCGATCAACTTGAGCGCGGCTGGATTCGTGATTCCCTTTACTTTTCCTTCGTAAACAGAAAGGCTGTCTTTGTCGAGGGGCCGTTCGAAAATCGGAAACTCGATCCGCTTAATGTTCTTTACCAAATTCAGGTCGGAGAAATTCCAGATCAAGTGATCGAGACAGGATCGCAAATGGTGAACGATCTCTCCGGCCAGCACACTAAAGCGTAGTGGAATGACTCGATTCTTATGATAGTGGATCGCCTCAAGAAGCAGCTCTTTGTCGTGTTCTGGAAGGATCGGGTATTTGCCTTCCTCAAAAAAGCGGGAGATTTCAGTCTCCAAATTATGGATGTTCTCGTCGGCCCGTTTTAGCTTTTCATTGATACCGGCGAATTCTTGCGGCATCCTAAAAGCATAGAGACCCACTCATGGTTGGTCAAGGTATCATGTATTGCATTATCTTGGGCATCTGTGCCGCGTCTCGCCACTGGGAACATAGTAGGCTCGACTGATAGCTGGAGACATCTATGACGCCACAATCCGCAGAATGGATTGTCCGAATGCTGGTCTATGTTGGCGGTGTTTCGACCACTATTGTTGGCTCGTGGGTAAGCAGTAAGATCCATGTTTATCAGGAAAGCAGAAAATCGCATCTCGAAGATATCAAGCAGAAAGTCTTGCTTCCGCTCAGTGAGGGGCTCGCCGAAAAGTACGGATCGTTGGTCACGCATCGCTCCCCGGCAGTGATCGAATATTGGGGCGTGCGGTTGCGTAAGGAGAATGTCAGCGTCACTGAGTATCCGAATGAGCATGGCCCGGTGTTGGCCAAGATGACTCCGGACGTAATGACTGCAACTGATCCGGCCCTTTACGCGGATGCAAGGAAGAAGCATTTCCAGAAGTTAATGAACAACCTATAGATGAACACGCCCAGGCGGTACTGCATGACGTATGCGGAACCATCATGGCAAGGGCGCAGCGCAGCTTACTCATCGTCCATGATCCCAAGTTGCTTGGGACCTGCACGATCTGCGGGCTCCAGTTTTCTGGCCGATGCGGACATCATGCAGAAATTTGCGGGCCACGCGTGCAGTGAGGATGCCAGCCAATCTGGTCGTCGGATCGGGAGTGAAGGTCCCGAAGCTCAATAAAGTTCCGCTGTGTCTTGCCGCTGTCTGCGACGGCAGCGCTTCTATCTCCACGATCGCCGTCGCGGCTCATCTCCTTCACAAGTGTGCTCATCGTACTTCCTTCGCAGGTAGTCTCCTGCCTCGATGTGATCGTTGTAGTAAGTGTTCGGCGTGAAGAACTTGAGCTTGCAGTTCGTGCAGGACGCCAGTATCGGGACCTGGTTCATGCGCTGTAAGATAACGAAGCTGCGCTGCGGGTTGAAGGGATAGTCCGGCATGGACTGACTTTCGCTACACGACTACTTCGTCGTGCTTGAATCGGCCAAGAGCCGCGTTACGAGGAAGATCGCCAGAACCAGGACTGCAGCCCCTAAAAATCCACGCCAGAAGCTATTGGACAGCCGATAGAAAACCAAGGTCAGAGTCGCCATGCGAAAAGTTTAACACTCTCGCCGCTATCCAAAAAGATGTTCGGGGTGTACGGGGAAAGTGTACGTACAGGGTGTATGTAGAAGGACCGGCGTGGGAAAAGACAACCACGTTTACGCCTGGCGATTACGGTGACTGAAGGGTGGCAAGGGGGGCTCTCCGGGGGTACACCTTGGCTGAAATCGTAAAGTAGTACTCGCCTACCGTGTCTTCCTCGCCCCGCAAACTCATCCGCGAATCGCGCGCGGATGTTCTCCTGATCTCGCGTTCTCCCTGCCTGCATTGCTCCCCTGCTCGCCGTTGCAGTCGAGGCCAATTACTTTGTTGCCGTCGCGGTGCGGGATCTTCACGCTGGCTTCTCTATACACCCTTCATCAACTCGGCCACTGTGATCTTGAATCCCGTCGCCAGGACCTCCAGCATTGGAAGGCAGACGTTCTTCTTCCCCGTTTCCATCTCTGAAAGGTGGCCGCGATCGATGCCGAAGCGATGAGCCATCTCTACCTGGGACAGTCCATGTCTCAGGCGCAGCTTTCGAACTCTCTCACCGAAGCGAGTGGCGATTGCGCTTGACACGCTACCATTCTGAACTGTAGGCTGCAGCCGACCTATCGGCAGAAGCCGACAGGTAGCGGGAGAACCAATGGCCGGACCATCGAGGGCAATTCAAGTCGTGCCGCCTGGGAAACCGCAGTCGTCACTGGACGTATTGAGTGCTGCCAACCAGGTTGTTCGGGGCATCATCGCGCAAGCAGAGGCGATCGTAAACAAGCCCACACAAGACTGGGATCTCGATGAGCGGAAGTACTCGATGGAGGTCCTCGCCAAAACTGCGGCAAACGCCATCGCCAGTTTTAATGAGTGGATGCAGCAGGATGTCTTTATCGCCGGAGCCGGTCGTCTTGTTGGATGTCTGGATGGGGTCAGACGCACCGCGAAGCACGCGGCCTGGCCGTACTCGACAAGTCGCATAACAGGCCGCAACCATCTCAAGAGTGGGCTGGAAGGATTGAAAGCTGCCTTCGGGGATAGGTGCTCGCTGGATACCAACGCTCTTAGCCTATTAGGCAAGGGGGCACCCTGTAATGAGATCGAGGCAACGAACAACGCAACGTGCGAGGCACCGAAAAAGCCGAGCCTGGTGATCGGTCCGGACGAGCGACCGTACACGGTCAACGACCTCATGAATCTCCATGGTCTCAGCCGCCAGACTGTGATCCGGCTGTACGAGAACGAGCCAGGAGTGCAGATCATCCCAGCCTTACGGTCAAAGACGCGGGGCCGCCGCTATCGGACGCTCCGCGTTCCCCGGCGAGTTTACGTCCGCATGAAGAACAGGATGGAAGTGAAATAGCCTGCTGGGCCGTGCCGCGAATCCGCGCCGATGTCGGAGTTTCTCCGCCGTGCGATTGATCTGTACCTCCAAGAAGGAACATAGGCGCTGTCTCAAATGTCAAGCCGGACGTGGCTTCTCGGCCACAACCTGTAGCGGTCTATACCGGGCTTTTCGGAGCTTTCGCGGTCGAAATTACTGGCTCACAGGTTATAACTTCTCAGACAGTCGGGAGGATTCCTTTGAAGATGAAACGAGCGGCGATCTACACGCGTATCAGTACCGGCGAACAGAATAGTGATCTCCAGACACGCGAGTTGCCGGAGTTCTGTGAGCGGCGAGGCTGGCACCTGCACGAGACCTACGACGATGTAATGAGCGGGGCAAAGGATCGAAGGCCAGCATTGGATCGCCTCATGGCTGATGCCCGGCGCGGGAAGTTTGACGTGGTTGCCGTGTGGCGCTTTGACAGATTCGCGCGCTCGACATCGCACCTGCTCCGAGCCTTGGAAGAATTCGCGGCACTCGGCATCGACTTTGTGAGCGTGACCGAGGCCATAGACACATCGACTCCTGCGGGGCGCATGGTCTTTACTGTTCTCGGCGCTGTTGCCGAGCTGGAGCGCAGCATCATCCGCGAGCGCGTCGTTGCCGGACAGAGAGCGGCTAAGAAACGGGGAGTGAGATTCGGTAGGCCCACCGTTGCCGTAGATGCGGCCCAGGTGCGCAGGCTACGAGATGGCGGGTTGAGCTGGAGGGCGATTGCGGCTGAGACGGGCCTGGGTAAGGATACGCTGAGACGATCAGTGGCGCTGTAGGCGTGAATCGCAAATAAGGTAAACAAGGAAGCGGGCACAACAAACCCCACGCGCCATTGCGTGGGGTCTGTGTTTCTACGGCTGTTGTTTTATCCGCGTTGCATCCTGGGCAGCGTTCGCGGTGACACGCAGGACTCGTTATGTGAGAAGTAAAGTCTCCGCCCAGCGAACTAAACCTAACCGCCCACCCGCCGCGATCACGACTTCCGCATCCACGTGACATGTTTGGAGTTGCGCCGCGAAATTACGTTTTCCTACCCTAGTTAAGTACCGGTAGTCGGTTAGGTCCTTGAGATTATGTAACTTGCTCGCCGGTAGCACACGCATGTTCCTTACGTTGAAGGAGATCCGTGCCGGGTAATAGCCGACGCATAGTCTCAAGGTCTTCGCCCCGACCGGGAGACGAGGCCCGCTGCAAAAGTGAACTTAATCACGTTATGTTGTGATGCTACGCAAGAGCGAGAACTTTAATGTTGATTTCCACAGGCCCGTTCGTCTACTGTCCATCGCAATCAGTGAGTAGGATATAAGGGCGGGCCAATGTAGCCTCGGGCGTAATCCTCTTCACTGCTTTCCCCTTCGGAGTAGAGCTTTGCTTAGCTGTGATCTGCGGTGGTCATAGCGGGATAGTGGTATGGGTGTGTGCTGACGAACGTTGAAGTTAAGTCAGTACTCCGAATAGTCGGAAAGCAGGACGCAAGAAAGCGAATCTCAAGCAAGGCGATTAACCTATACGCATAAAGGAGGACATTGTCGATGTTATATCGTTGACACTGTCAGCATTACAGCGTAGAAGTAATAATTGAAAAACTGTTTGCCGAAAGTGCAGCGGTGAACACAATTTGGGCAGGACCCGTTCCTCTACTGCTTGTCGGAGGGCGACATTAGTCGAGCGTGGTTAGGGTGTCTTTGGCAATAAACAATGGTGGGGTGGTTTTCTATCAACTCAAGCATCGGTGGGAGAGTGATTTTATGAGCAGGAGAACCATTGCCGAAGTGTTCGTTGCCGAGTGTTGATGCGTGGGTTTTTGCGAGTCAATACAAGCTTGGAGGTTTATTTGTGAACAAAAGAAATATTGTCTTCGCGTTATGCGTGCTTAGTGTAGGTTCTCCGAGTCGTCCGGCGATCGCTCAGAGTCAGAGCTGTACAGTCCAAAAAGATTACCAGCGTGGAGATCCTCTGGCACCGGGCGGGGTCGTTGTTAGCGACGGCGTTCCAGATTTTGAAGTGATAGCGTACACCCAATGCGCTACGCATGTCTGCGAGACATGTAACAAAGCAGCAGCTGGCCACCCGATCGACTTGGCGACGGGAAACACGTACATAACACAGAATGATATTCGACTACCCGGATTGGGAGGTGGGCTGACCCTTTCTCGTACGTGGAACAGCATCTTGCGATCCGACATTCCCAGAGCTGGAATGTTTGGGCAGGGTTGGGGATCGACATATGAAGAGTATCTCTACATCGGCGACGACCACACGATCGCTTACGCGAGGGGAGACGGCAGCATTTGGAGCTTTGTTCTTGGCGCGTCCGGAACGTTCAGTCCGACTCCCCCGCCAAACAGTTTGTTTACCTATAGACTCGTCGCTCCAGCAAGCGTAACCGCAGCCTTCTTTTACACATCTAACAACTGGACGCTGATCCTGCAGAATGGCGAGCACCGCGTCTTCGATAGCGTATCCGGAAAACTCCTTTCGATCACAGATCGCAACGGCAATACAACACAGCTTGCCTACGATGCTTCCTCTCGGCTGACGACTGTTACGGACGCGGTAGGTCGTCATTTGTACTTCACATACGGGCAGCCGTACGGAGGTCTCCAAGGTGTGTACTATCTGGTCACCGGCGTAACTTCGGATGCTGGGATCTCGCTGTCATATAACTATGACAATCTAGGTAGGCTTTTGCAGGTGACGGAACCCGACCAATCCACACTCTCTTTCCAATTCAGCGGCCCGTATTCGAACTTGATTGCTGCAGTTCTCGATTCAAACGGAAAGGTTCTGGAGTCGCACACGTATTTTCAGTGTTCTGGTTTGCTTTCGCCAGCTTATGGCTGGCTAGGGAGAGGAATCACATCTGCTAAAGCAAATGGTGTTGAGGCAGTCAGCGTCTCCTACAACTCGACCGGGGGCAGTTGTCAGGGGCTTTTACCGTAGCGGCTTTTGTTTAGCGGCGGCCGCGTCACGGGTGGCTGATAACTGGCGTTCCCATCGGAGATATGGCGTGGAAGGGCACCGAGAGCATCGTGAATAAGCAACGCAGCACGTGTTGCAGGAGTAGAAGCTGTGACTCTGTCCGTTTTCCCCGCATGTACGCCGCTTTGGCTTCGGTTCCATAAGCAAACAGCCCCGGGGTGTTGTACTCGGGCAGCCGTTCTCAGTAAGGAGATGGGCGTGAAGACATTGTCACGGAGTGGCCGCTTCATAGTTCTCATTGGCATTACAGTTCTGTCACAGTTTGCATTTTCACAAGCGCCAACCATCACGAGCATTTCGTCGGGGAGCGGTGTCGCCGGAATGCAGGTCCAGATTGTTGGCAGCGGGTTTGGCGCAAGTCAGGGGACCAGCACGGTTGCACTGAACGGAACCAGCGCAGTGGCCGCGAGTTGGAGCAGCACGGCCATAGTTGCGATCGTGCCGTCTGGCGCTAGTTCCGGATTATTTTCGGTCACAGTTGGGGGCCAGACGGCCCATAGCTCTTCGTTCACGGTCACGGCGCTACCTTCGGGATGGCAGGATGGAGATGTTGGCACCGTAGGCGACGCGGGCAGCGCGAGCTACGCGAACGGAGTTTTCAGCGTGACGGGCGCAGGGAGTGAGATCTACGGAAGTTCGGACTCGTTTAATTTCGCCTACCAGCAGCTCTCCGGGAATGGGAGCATCGTGGCGAGGGTGGTGAATCTGCAAAGTGCAGAAGGTTGGTATGCAGCAGCAGGAGTGATGATTCGCGAAACGCTGAACACCGGGGCGACGAATGCCACGGTGGAAGACTCGCCGGACCCGGAGAATTTCTCTTTCGATGTACGGACGACGACTGGCGGGAGTGCAGGGGAAATCGGATACGTCGGTGATATGAAACCGCCATACTGGGTGCAGGTGGTGAGGAGTGGAAACAGTTTTACGGGATATGTTTCGTCCGATGGAGTGAACTGGACGCAACTGGGTTCAAGCCAAACGATCAGCATGGCGACGAACGTGTATGTGGGGCTGGCGGTAACGAGTGGGAGCACTTCCTCGTTGGCCACGGGGACCTTCGACAACGTCTCCGTCAACTCTTCTACTAATCCCGCTCCTGTCATCACTGACGTGTCGGCAACGACGGGAAGTGTTGGGAGTCAGGTCACGATAACGGGATCTGGCTTCGGAGCTTCGCAAGGCAGTAGTCAAGTGACATTGAATGCGGGCCTGACCGCGATCAATTCTTGGAGTAACACGTCAATCACGGCTACGCTTCCTACAACGGCGACTTCGGGACCATTGGTCGTAACCCTGGCACCCAGCATGGACGACAGCAACCCAATCGTGTTCACAGTAACCTCACAACCGTTGCCATCGGAATGGTTAGATGGAGATGTAGGAGTGGTGGGAACAGCCGGGAGTGCGACCTACGCCAGCGGAGTATTCACGGTGGAGGGAGCCGGGAGTGAGATCTACAGTACGGCAGACTCATTTCATTTTGCCTACCAGCAAGTGTCGGGCAACGGGAGCTTCGTGGCGAGGGTGGTGAGCCTGCAAGGGGCAGAAGGATGGTATGCGGGGGCTGGTGTGATGGTTCGCGAGACTCTGAACACGGCTGCCACAAATGCCACAGTGGAGGATTCGCCAGATCCGGAGAATTTCTCCTTCGATGTACGCACGACGACGGGTGGCAGTGCGGACGAGGCAGGCTACCTCGGCGATATTGAGCCTCCGTATTGGGTGAAGGTAGTCAGAAGTGGGAACAGTTTTAGCGGATATGTTTCGACCAACGGCACGAGTTGGACGCAGCTTGGCTCAACACAGACAATCAGTATGGCGACGAACTTTTACGTCGGACTGGTCGTAACCAGTGGAAGCACTTCGTCCTTAGCGACTGGAACCTTCGACAACGTTTCTGACACGTTCGCTGTGCAGACGCCTGCGCCTTCGATAACGGGCTTATCGCCGAATGCCGCTGTACCAGAGACATCGGTGACCATCAGTGGGGCGAACTTCGGTTCAACACAAGGCAGCAGCACGGTGACATTCAATGGAACGACCGGGACGCCAACAAGCTGGAGTGCGACCAGTATTGTCATGCCAGTGCCGTTGGCGGCGACTTCCGGGAATGTCGTAGTCACAGTCAATGGCACAGCCAGCAACGGAGTGCCTTTCACTGTATCGCAGACACCCACGATAAACAGCATATCCCCAACTTCCGGACCTGCCGGAACCGCAGTGACCATCTCGGGCGTTAACTTCGGCTCGACGCAAGGCACTAGCACAGTCACGTTCAATGGAACTGGGGGAACTCCCACAAGCTGGACATCCACGAGTATCGTGGTGCCGGTGCCGGGCGGGGCAACGACCGGGAATGTGGTGGTAACGACCACAAATGGAACTTCGAGCGGAGTGTCGTTTACGGTCTTCCAGGTGCCAAGCATTGCGAACCTCTCGGCATCTTCAGCAACCATAGGGTCCCTGCTAACCATTACCGGGACGAATTTCGGTTCATCCCAGGCGTCGAGCACAGTGACGCTTAACGGAGTGGGCGTCGTTCCGACAAGCTGGAGTTCGACCAGTATCGCGTTGCTTGTTCCGGTCGGAGCCACGACGGGGAACGTTGTGGTGACGGTCAACACACTGGCGAGCAACGCCGTCCCTCTGACGATTGTGACTCTCTCTCTGCCTTCGGTCTCGCATATCCTGCCAGCAAACGGAGCAACCGCAATTCCGGAGAATGGTCGCGTCATCGTCCGTTTCGCACAACCTGTTCCGTCGGCGGCGGTAATACCTGGAACGATTAGTGTTTCCCAAGGCGCGACGAACGTGGGCGGCAGCCTCGTACTGTCCAGTGACAGGCTGTCGATCACCTTCACCCCGTCCCAGAACTTATCGGCGAGCACGACGTTCAACGTGGCCGTTACAGATCTGGCAGGAAACCAAACTACTCCTGAATTTCAGAGTACGTTTGCGACGGGGTCAACGACGGATACGGTCAATCCAACGATCGTGCAGACAAATCCGCAGAGCAATAGCACAGGCGTACCGACCAGCGCTCCGATCATCGTGCAGTTCAGCAAGGTAATCGACCCGACGACGGTAACGCCCCAGAGTTTTAGTGTGACCGACAACGTGACGGGGTTGTCAGTGCAGGGAACATTACAAGAAGATCCCTCTGGAATGACGGCATCGTTTATTCCGCAGGCAGCTCTCGGCGTGGGGCGGACGTTCGCTGTTTCACTCTCTTCAACGATTGAAGACTCGTCCGGCAATAGCCTTACCGGGAGCGCCTCCTCTTTCACTTTCACGACTGCCTTCGCGGCCGATTCCACCGCACCGCAGATGGTGGGAATGAGTCCGGCGAATGGCATGACGGGCGTTCCATTGAATGCAGTGATTGTGTTGCAGTTCAGCAAACCGCTCGACGGCATCAGCGTCGCGAACGGATTGCAGGTTGAAACAGGCGGACAGCCGATTTCGGGCGCCATCGCGCTGTCGAATAGCAACCAGCAGGTTACTTTCACACCGCTCGGTGGATTAGCACCCAGCGCGACTTACACCATCACAACAACCTCGCAAATCACCGATGTTGGCGGCCTTGCACTTTCAAATCCAGGAAGTTTCTCGCTGACTACCAGCAGCGCAGACGATAACACGACGCCTTCAGTCGTCGGCGTGGGTCCGACGAACTCTGCGGCGGGAGTGCCAACCAATGGCGTTGTGCAACTGCAGTTCAGCAAACCCGTCGATCCACTGACGGTAAACACTGCGACATTCCAACTGTTGACATATGTGACGGGCAGCGCGGTCACGCAAAATGGGGCCGTCTCGGTTTCGGCGAGCGGGCTGACCGCTACCTTCGTACCCAGTGGAAACCTGAATTCATTCACAACCTACTGGGTGGAGCCGACAAGCGGCATCACTGATCTGGAAGGTCACGCTCTGACGAACTTCTCAGCGTCGTTCACAACCGGTGCAGCGAATGACAGCTCTTCTCCGACCGTTCAGGCAGTGAGCCCGGCGAACAATGAGAACGGGGTTCCTGCAAATGTGCGGGTGGATGTGGAAGTCAGCACGCCCTTGGACCCCGAAAGTGTTACTGGCGGCGCGGTTGTGGTATCCGCAGGGAGCACGCAGGTTTCTGGTACCGTGAGTCTGAGCAGTAGCGGCACCATCCTGACTTTCGTTCCCAGTAATCTGCTGACCGCGAGCACAACCTACACCATCACAGTCAGCGGCGTTACCGATCAGGCGGGAAACTCGCTCGCATCGTTCACGAGCAGCTTCGCGACAGGAACCTCGGGTACGGCCAATACCACGCAGCCGTCCGTGGTGAGCGCGAGCCCGGCAAGTGGCGCCACGGGAGTATCGGTGACGGCGCCGATCGTGCTGACCTTCAACGAACCGATCGATCTAACAACGGTCAACGACACCACTGTGCCGATCTCAGTTAGCGGCCTGAGCGGGGCGTTGTCAGGTAGTTACTCCCTCGACACAACTGGGGCCGTGCTCACGTTCACGCCTTTATCGCCATTGCCAGGAAACGCCACAATCCAGGTGCAGGTGAGTTCCGGCGGGGTGTTGGATTTGTCCGGGAACGGAAGCACTTCATATTCCGGCAGATTCTCGACGGGTACGGGAACGGATACTACGGCGCCAACAATCGTCGCTGTGACTCCCACAAACGCGTCTACCGGCATAAGTCTGAACACACCTGTAGTCTTAACTTTCTCGAAGTCGCTGAATCCAACAACGATCAACGCAACTAATTTTGGCTTGCTGTTGAACGGGGTACCGTCCACCGGCTTCGGAATCAGCATTTCGGCGGACAACCGCGTCGTGACGCTGAACGCGAACGGGCTTCCAGCATCCAGCACGGTTACGGTGGTGGTGACGAGCGGAGTGACGGACTTGTATGGCAATCCTCTAGCGAACTTCGAGAGCCAGTTCACAACCGGACCAGCTCCCAGCCTGACGGCGCCGATCGTGGTGTCCCAACGACCGGGAAATGGTGCAACCGGAGTTCCTGTAAACGACACTGTAGTTCTTTACCTTAGCCAACCCATGAATGCGACATCCGTGACGGGAGCGCTGAACGTGTCCCAGAACGGCGCACTTGTAAGCGGCACGACACAGGTAACGGATAACGGACAAGTCGTGCAGTTTACCCCGTCTGCTTCTCTACAGCCGAACGTGCTCGTGCAGGTTTTTCTGACGCCGACTGCCGTGAGTGTAGCCGGACTCAGCGTTAACAATTATCAGAGTTCGTTTACGACGGTACCCAACGCCAGCACGGCCGTGCCAATACAGGTAAGCAGCAATCCCGCGAACAGCGCCCTGAATATACCGACGAATGTTGTGATAGACGTGGGATTCAACGTACCCTTGGACCCGACGACGCTGACGGCTGAGACGGTTCTCTGCAACCAGAACGGGGTTTGGTTCCAGAGCGACATAAGCTTGGTAAATGGAGGATCCGTTATACAAGTTGTGCCCAGATCTCAGTTGCAACCGAATACGTTCACCATCTGCCAGGTGAGCACAAGTCTGCAAGGATTGAATGGCGTTCCATCACAGGGAGGAGGACTAGGCTTCACCACTGGCAGCGGTCCGGACACTACAGTTCCAACGATCGTCACGCTGTCGCCACCGAGCGGTTTGACGAATGTCGGAGACAATGCGAATGTGCGGCTGGTATTCAGCAAGCCGATCAACCCGCTGACGGTCAATGCCAGCACGATTCAACTTAGCGGAAACGGCATCACGGCCCTGCCAGACTCGATCAGCTTCAGCAATAACAATCAGATGGTGTTCCTGGTACCCCACGCCCCGCTTCCGGATAACACTCAGATGACCCTGACTATCTCGGGCATCACGGATGTTGCCGGGAATCCTGTAGCGCCGCAAACGACGCAGTTCACAACAGGGACTGGTCCGGATGTTGTGGCGCCCCTGGTCGTATGGACAAATCCGTTGGAGACCAACCCTTATCAAGCCCCGACGGGTGTGCCCGTGAACGCGATCGTTCAGATTCAGGTCAACGAACCGGTTGACCCAGGTACAGTAAATGGCACCACATTCTCCGTGAATGACTCCGCGACCAATCAGAATGTGAACGGAACCTATTCTATAAGCGCAGATGGCCTCACGGTGACATTTGTTCCGTCTGCGTCTTTGACTGCCAACCATCAATACTCCGTCTATTCTTTGAGTGGGGGCATGACGGACCTTGCCGGAAACGGGCTTAGCAATGCGGTTAGCCCGGTGATGGGCAACTTCAGTTTCACGACCGGCGCGGCGGCAAGCACCAATGCGCCACAGGTAACCGGGGTCAGTCCCGCGAGTGGGGCAACCGGAATCCCGATCAACGCACGGGTTGTGGTTGGTTTCAACGAGCCTGTGGACGCTACCAAATTGAGCGGCCTGACTCTGAGCGGACCCAGCGGCGCTGTGAACGCTTCACAGAGCATCAGCAACGGAAACCAAACCGTAGCTCTGATTCCTGCGGTACCCCTGGCCGCAAGTACGCAGTACACGGTCAACATCGCCGGGGTGCAGGACTTCAGCGGCAACGTGTTGTCTGCGCCTGTTACATCGAGCTTCACAACAGGAAGTTCGGCCGATCTGACGCTACCGAACATTGCCAGTAGCAGTCCGAGCAACTCTGCGACCGGCGCGTCAACCACCGCCGCAGTCCAGGTACAATTCAGCAAACCGATCGACCCACTGACCGTGCTGCCAACAACGTTCTACCTCTACCCGTATTCCACTAACATTCCGGCGGTAGGGACAATCTCCGTCTCGGCGAACGGGCTGACGGCAACCTTCACTCCCAGCGAGCCGCTCGACTCACTCACACTCTACGAAGTTCGGCTCACAGGAGGAATTACCGACATGGAGGGCCAGAGTCTGAATGGCAGCGGTGCTTTTTCGTTCACTACGGGACAAGGCACTACTACTCTGGCACCCGTGATCGATGCCATCACTCCGCCGGGTGCTGCCGTTGGCTCGACCGTGGACATTAACGGATCGTACTTTGGAACTTCGCAAGGCACGAGCACCGTGACCTTCAACGGAGTGCCAGCGGCGGCAACCAGTTGGAGTGATGCCCAGATTGTCGTTCCGGTCCCGAGCGGAGCAACCACAGGACCGGTTGTGGTTACAGTCAACGGTGTCACGAGCAACAGCATGATGTTCACCGTCAAAGTCACGCCCGCCATCACCAGCGTTTCACCACCGTCCGCGACGGTGGGAACGGTGCTGACTATCGCCGGGAGCAACTTCGGAGATTCGCAAGACGCAACAACCGTGACGTTCAGCTCCAGCGTTTATCCCTTCTACCAGGCGGTCACGCCCATCAGTTGGACGGAAACGTCTATGACGGTCGCCGTGCCTGCCACGGCCGCCACCGGAAACGTGTTTGTTCAGGTTGGTGCGAACGCCAGCAATGCTCTGAGTTTCACTGTGATTCCAACCCCGAATGTCAGCAGCCTCTCATCGAACTCCGGTGTCTCAGGTACTGCGGTTGGCGTCTACGGCACGAATTTTGGAAGCTCGCAAGGAAGCAGCACAGTCAGCTTTAACGGAGTGGCAGCTTCCGTCACCGGCTGGACCAATACTTCGATTGCTGCTGTGGCACCGAGCAATGTAACTACCGGACCGGTGACGGTCGTGGTGAACTCTATCCCTAGCAACTCCAACGTCGTGTTTACGGTGACCAGTCCGGCGATTGGCAGCTTGTTGCCGCCTGCAGGTGCGGTCGGAGCCACAGTCACTCTGACCGGTTCGGGCCTCACGGCATCAGGACTAAACACGCAGGTCTTTTTCAACGGCGTTGCCGCGAATGTAACGTCCTCGAATAGCGGTAGCCTAACCGTGCAGGTGCCGTCTAATGCGACCAGCGGCCCGGTCACGGTGGAAGTCGGCACAATTTCCACCAACAGCTTGCAGTTCACGGTGGAGCAACCTCCCACCATAGCCTCAGTTTCTCCTAATGTAGGCCCGTACAATAGCTACGGCGTAGCCGTACCGATTACCATCACCGGTACCGGCTTTGGCGCAACGCAAAGCGACAGCACGGTAAACTTCTTCGCCAGCAGTACACCACCGCAAATCACGAACTGGAGCGACACCTCCATTACGCTCTACGTACCCGACGATGCAGCCACTGGTCCGCTCGGCATGCAGGTGGGAGGGCTGACCGGCTATGCACCCACATGGTTTGTCGTCAGCGGTTTTACACAAGTCACCGATTCCTTTGGGAACCAGACTACTTACAGTTTCTCCATGCAAGGAGGCCAGTGGATCGCCTCCTCCTCGGAAGGGCCGGGCTGCGTCACGTGCTCAATGCGTGGCAATATTCTGAACCTGGGCGATTCCAACGGCAATATCATCTCGACCACGGATGACCTCAACAACACAACCACGTTCACATACGACGGCAGCAACGACATGACCTCGGCTTCCAAGCCGCTCAACTCCAATACGACAGCCACGACTTCCTACACCTACAACAACTTCGGCGAAGTGCTGACCTTGACCGATCCGCTGGGCAATGTCACCACCAACACCTACGATCCCAACGGCAACCTGCTCACGGTCACTTCGCCCGCTCCCAATTCCAACACTCCGGCCAGCGTGACCCAGTTCCAATACGCCACCAACGGAGAGCTGACCCAGATCACCGATCCCAAGGGCAACCCTACCACGCTCACCTACAATTCTGTCGGCCTGATTGCCACGATCACCGACGCGCAGAACAATACGACCAGCTACCAATACGACCCGCGCGGCAACCGCACGGTCGTGATCGATCCCATCAATGGCTCCTCCCATCCCACCACCTTCACCTATGACATCATGAGCCGCCTGACGGGCATCACCTATCCCGATGGCTCCACTGTAGGCTTTACCTACGACATACGCGGCCGCCGCGTCACCGCGACCGACCAGAACAACAAGACCACGACCTACGCTTACGACGATGCTGACCGGCTGATTTCCGTCACCGATCCGGCCACCAACGTCACGCAGTATGCCTACGACACGGAAGACAACCTGCTCTCGATCACCGACGCCAACAATCACGTCACCCAGTTCGCCTACAACGCTCGCGGCTGGGTCACGCAGACCACGTTCCCGTCAACGCTGGCCGAAAGCTATACCTACGATCTGGTGGGCAATCTGCAGTCGAAGACCGATCGCAAGAATCAGACGATTCAGTACGTCTACGATGCGCTGTACCGGCTGACCTCAAAGACATATCCAGATCAGACCAGCGTGGAGTATGCCTACGACCTGGCTGGGAAAGTGCAGCAGGTGAGCGATCCGACCGGAACCTACGGATTCTCCTACGACAACATGGGACGCCTGATCGGGACCTCGACCCAATACTCGTACCTGCCGGGAGTGAATTTCCAGAACGCCTACGCCTACGACGCGGCCTCGAACCGGACTTCGCTGACGGCCCCGGACGGCAGCACGACCAGCTATGGGTATGACACGCTGAACCGGCTGAACAGCCTGGCCAACTCGTGGGCAGGATCGTTTGGCTTCGGCTACGATGCGCTCAGCCGGAGAACGCAGTTGACCCGGCCCAACGGCGTCACCACGAATTATGGCTACGATTCGGTGTCGCACCTGCTGTCGGTGCTGCACCAGGCGGGCAATACCACGTTGGACGGAGCGAGCTACACCTACGATCCGGCGGGCAATCGAACTGCCAAAACGAACTATCTGAACTCGGTAACCTCGAACTATAGTTACGACCCGCTGTACGAACTGACCCAAGTCACGCAGGGCAGTAGTACCACCGAGACCTACAGCTACGACGCGGTCGGGAATAGACTGTCATCATCCGGTGTGCCGACCTATAGCTACAACACGTCGAACGAGCTGACCTCGAACTCGAACGGCAGCTACACCTACGACGCAAACGGCAATACGCTGACGGATGCAGCCGCCCGCACCTTCACTTGGGACTTCGAAAACCGCTTGACGCAGGCGGTAGTGCCTGGCACCAACGGTGGCACCACGACCTTCAAGTACGACCCCTTCGGCAGACGAATCCAGAAATCCGGCCCGCTCGGCACCACGAATTACCTCTATGACGGGGACAACTCGCTTGAGGAAGTCGATCAGAATGGTAACGTGCTTGCCCGTTATACGCAGGGGCTAGGAGTCGACGAACAGCTTGCACAACTAAGATCTGGCGCAACTTCGTACTACCAAGCAGACGGTTTGGCCTCCATTACTTCGCTGAGCAATTCAGCGGGCACAGTCGCGGGCACTTATGCGTACGACTCCTTTGGAAACCTAACCGCCTCTACGGGAACCGTTGCGAATCCCTTCCGCTACACGGGACGCGAGTTCGATTCTGAGACTGGAATCTATGCGAACAGGGCGCGGTACTATGACGAGGCTGAGGGCAGATTCCTATCTGAAGACCCGATAAGGTTTTTCGGTGGCGAAGATTTTTACTCCTACGTTGCAAACAGTGCGCCCAATTTTTCGGATGCCTTCGGACTCTGTAAGGAACTGGAGCGCGAGGCTTGCCGAAGAGCGGCCTACAGCAGATACATTGGGGCATATCGGCGAAATAAAGCCGAATCTGACAAGCAGGCTAACCATATTGGGATTGACTGGGCTACCGAATCGTGGATGACCTATGGGGCAGAGAAATTCTTCTCCGGACCGGTAGTAATCGAAACAGGATGGGTGTGGGTAGGAAAAGTGACGCACAAAATTGTACCGGTGATCGAGATCTACCACGCAGCTCACACTGTGGAGGAGGAGGCCGAGGTAGTAGTGGAATCGTACCGCAAATGGAGGGACGCGGAAATGGAATTGAAGCGTGATTTGGCTCTCTGTGATTCGCTGTAGGCTAATCAGAACACTAGCAAAGAGAGTGGAGTTCTTTGGGCGACTCCAATCCATCGATCAAGAACGAGCAAGCTTATGAAGCGACTCTGGATAAACCACAAATGGGCGGTTCTGATTTTTGCAACGATCTCTTGTGCGGCGATACTCGTCCCACATGCCCTGGATTTAGGTACTGAGTATTACATCGCACATCCCCCTACCGAAATACCGGCGCCCGTTCGAGTGCTAATGGCTGCCGGGCTGTTCGTGACAGTACTCAGAATCCCGATCATCCTCGTTTCGGGTTTCGTAATATTTGTCACGTCTTTTATCCTCGGTGTCCGGCGCAACAGGGCCGATTGACGGTGTCTATGCCCAAATGCCCATATTGCGGACTGGAACTTCCGGGGCTCCAAACTTTGTGTAGGGAGTGCTACGCGAGTAGACAACTCGAATTGGACTTACCGCAATCCGCCCGCCGGACGCTATTCAAGTTCTTGTCCAACCCGCTTAACATCACGGACCGAGACATTGAGGAGGCGAATAAGGCGCCTGCGGGCGTTCTCTTCATTTTTTGGTGCTGTGGACTATCATTATGCTGGTTTGGTGGATGGGCGAGGGCTCACTACGAGTCCCCTCTATTTTCCGCCGCCGTACTTCATGGAGCGTTGATATGTCTGGCAGTTTCGCTTCCGCTCTCGCTAGTCCTAGCAAGGAAGAATCTACGGCTTCACTTGAAGGTCGCTTCGCTGGTATTCGTACTCATATCGATGGGAGTGGCGGGGCACTTCTACCTCGGTTCGATGGGCGTTTCGAGGCTGATTAAGGTTTTCGAACGGTAGGAGACAGTCCCGAGATAGATCGCGAGACGACGGACCGGCGTGAAACATGTGGACAGACGGGACGTTCACCACCTGAACTGGAGCGGGGCGGCAGCCCAACCGCCTAACCTTTTCCACAGCCGTCCACAAAAAGAATTCCCACTCCTGTGACGAACAACCTTTACTGAGGATTTCCAGAAAGCGCACGCTGAATGGATGCGCCAAAGCTCTCTGAACCAGCAATCGGCCACCAGTCCCCGTAGCGGCTCGCTGAGCATGTGCTAACCAAATGCTTAGCGGCAACTATGGCTATCCGCCGTTCAACACCGGTTACCGGAAGCCTTCTTCTTCGTAGTCGTCGATCAATTTTTCTCCTTTAGCCGCACCAGGCCAGCCTGGCCCCCAGCCTGGCCCCCTGCACTTTGGCTAACCAACCGGCGCACCTTCCGGGAGTATCCGGGACAACTCCGGGAAGGTTGAAGCGAAAGCATTGCATTCACAGGGGACAAAGAGCCCAACGGATGCAGGTGGCATACAGCCGTTATACCGCTTGTATCCAATGGTTCTTCCTTCCCCTGACCACCCCATCTAACTCCAACAATTAGGTTTCGCTTCGCTGCACCAGACCCAACACCAAGATCAAGATCAACAGCAAAAGCTATCGCCTTCGGCTCTGTCGAACTCGGGAAGAGCCCCTCGTTCGACGATTTATCTTTTTTTAGAACCAGCCGCCGAAGCGCAGCCTGAAGCGTAGCGTAGGCGGCTGTGGCAGGGTGTCGATGTAGCATGATGTCGGTGTTTCAGTAAACCTCTCTATAAATCAATCTATGGGGGGTTTATAGAAATGGCGTCATCATGCTACATGCGCACTGAGTCTCCATCGGTGCTGCCACCATCCGAGTTGATTCTGACTTTCATTTCATTTTCGCTTTCCTTTTTTTTGCCCTTTCCCTTTGGGTTAGCCTGGATTCGGGTTCGTCAGTGCGATCCCCTGCCACACCCGGCCTTCAGATGTCCGCTTGCCGGAGATGCCGCTCGCTCCTACAAGCTGGGCGAACTTCCGTTCATCCAGGACGTTCTCGCCGATGTTTGTTGCCCAGTCCTGAAACGCCGCATACAGAACCCGCGCCCGAACGTTGAGAGCTGGACCAACGGAGCAGCACGCTGCGACGAACCGGCCCAGCACGTCCTCTGACATGCGATACCCAGCCGTGGCTTCCTTAATTTCTTCGGGTGTATTGAGTCCCTGGATGCAGAACTGCACGTAGCCTTCGATGACCCAGTTCAAGATGCCGCTTGCCTCCAGCCGGAGCTTCTCCGGAAGCCGGTCGTCTTTCATGTCATCTGGGATATGAACCGTAAACGGAATCAGCTTCACCCGCCGCCAGATGCCGTCGCCGCCCATGTTCTTCGGCAAGTAGTTCGTGAACATCCAGAGCTTGAACATCGGCTTAAACTCGAACGCTTCCAGGTACAGGAAGCGAGCTGCAACAGTATCGCCACCTGTGAGCTGCTTGATGAGCGATTCGGCCAGCTCACAGTTCTTCTCTGACTCCGACGCCGTGACCAGCCGTGACCGAGCCAGCCTTGCGATATCGTTGCGGGCTCCGCCCATCGTTCGGCCCGAAGCGAAGGTCGAGAAGTCTGCGGCTGAAGCGTAAGGGCCGAAGACGTAGCGCAGGGCTTCGATGAATGTGGACTTGCCATTCTGGCCCTTGCCCCAGGCGATGAAGAGGACGTGCTCCGTCACTTCACCGCACAGGCTGTAACCCGCAGCGCGCTGCAGATAATCGATCACCGGCTGGCAATCGTCCGTGATCTCCCGCATGAACTGATCCCATCGCGGGCACGAAGCACTCGGGTCATACTCCACCGGCGAGCTGCGCGTAATCATGTCTCTGGGATGCGCGGGCTGCAGTTCCAGCGTATTCAGGTTGAACGTGCCGTTGGCCACGTTGAACAGCAGGGGGTTGCTGTCCAGATCTTTGGCTTCGACCGCAATGTCCGGGAAGGCGCGAGCGAGATGGAGCATGGCATCGATCTTCGCTTTACTGGAGGAGCGCATGGCGTGCTGGATGGCGACCTTGCGCTTGTCTTCGTCCTCAACCGCAAGAGCCTTGGATAGCATCTCCCTCGCGGTGCATTGGGCGAAGTAGGTAACTAGCTCGGTCGTATCCCACTGCCAAGAGTTCTCGGACCAGATCAGCCATTGCTTCGCGCTGGCACAATACCGCAGCGTGTCGCCGTACTCAGCTACAAAGCGTTCTGCATTGCCAACGTCGGTATGCGTGTCATTCTTGATCGTCATCATTTCTGGCCCTCCTGGTCATGCTTGCCAAACGTGCCCTGCGCGATATCAACCGCCATCCACAGCTTGCTTCCATGCCATTGGCCGTTGGCATCGACCAAGTAGTGCCGCAGGATATCGGCCAACTGCACGACATCCGGGTACACCCGCTTCAGTACTTCAAGCGGATCGACATTCGGATCGTTGGTGGCGACATGCACGGTCATGCCTACGATGGTTTTGGTTGGCTTCATTCCTTCGTTGTTCATTGCATTGCACTCCTCTTCAACGGCTTGCGCCGCCGTTGCTTTTTCATTGAAATCTTCTTCTCCGCCGCGACCGGATCTTCACCGCCGACTGGTGGTGCTGTCGGCGCGGGTTGCGTCCCGATCAGGTTGTCCAGGTCGCTCACAAAATCGAAGAACGTCTGGCCCTGGAGTGCATCTCGCCGGAGCCGTAATTCAGTCGGCGTTCGTTTCGCTCGGCGATCTTTCCCGACTTCACCGGCGGGTTTCTGCATTCTTCTGCTCCTTCAGCGGACATGCCGCGTCGATAAAATTCGGGAGCGCACGCTGGATGCGCTCCCGCCCAGCGTCAACTCGTTGCTAACTCCGCCTCTACCACCTTGATGCTGCGAAACTCTCCGTTCTTGTTGCGGATGACCAGATCGGGCTGGTTGTTCGGAGAGAGGCTGCCGTAGACTTCGAATCCCCGCTGAAGCAGTTCGGCAGCGGCTAACTTGGTCACCTTGTCCGGATTCCAGCAGGGTTCGATTTTTGCTTCGGGGCGGCTGGGTTCAGCCGTGTTCACTGGTTTGCGCTTCATTTTGGACGGCCTCCTGGCCGTGGAAGACCTGCGTTGGCTCCCGAAGGAGCGGGTTTTGGTCTACGCAACCGGCAGAAGGTTGCGACGGACTTTCGTCAGCAGAATTCTCAGCCGTGCGCGGACACATTCACTGCAACGCTCGCGGTCGGCGAACGGCCTGGCGAGCAGTTCGTTCACTCGCGGGTTGGTGGTCATCGCGGCGTCGGTGTTGAACGGCAGCGAGATGCGGCCGTGGGCGCAGACAGTGAGCTTGGTCACGCGATCTCCTCCAGCTCATCGCCGTCGCCGTTGCCTTCATCGCCGTTATCTTCAACTGCGCTCTGCTCGCCAAGGAACGCGCCCTCGGCGTCCAACTCTGCGGTCTCCTCTTCGCTTTCATCAGCGCTCTCGGACTTTTTCTTTTCCACTGGTTCGGCCTTCGGCCTTGCCTGCGGGAACGTCGGCAGCAGCGCCAACATCTCGGCGACCGACGTGATGAAGTAGCTCTGCTCCAACTTCAACGTGCGCGTGATGCTGCCGAACTTGATGTCGCAGACGAAGCCACCAGAGCCACTTGCGCGCAGTCCGACGAGTTTGCCGATGCCCAGGCTGCGGTGCTCGATGTCAATCTTCGGCGGTTGCGCACGGCTGCGCTTCACTGCGAGTGGTGGCTTGGCTGGTGAAGGAACGACGACGAATTCTGATCTGCGTGCCATGCTGACTCCTTGATTGCGGTCTGGGAGGGACTCCGCGCTACTGCGACTGGGATGGAGAACTGTCAACCCAGGCTGGAATCCGTTGGGATCGCTAAACAGTGCGGCGTGGTTATTCGCAATGTACAACCCCTTGTCAAGTATCTTTTTTTTCGGCCAAATACGTAGTTTTCAGAAAACACACTTTTTTCTTGCGCTGAATGTGAGTGAAAGAAACGGCGACGATTACGCGAGAGAGTGCTCCAACCCTTGTAAATAGCGGTCGAAACGCGTATAATGCTTATGTACCGACCGGCACGATTTAGCCGTGAGGTAGATTGGCAAGCAAGGAATCTGGGCCGCCAGTATCCAGGTTCGCTCCGAGAGTCGCTTGCCAGTTGCCCCGGACCAGGGCCTCACACCGGCGTATGTAAGCGCTCATCTCCACAAAGGCGCATGAATCCTAAGCGGATTCCCTCTCTACTTCCTCACAAATAAGGAAATTGACCGCGAGGCGGAAGCCTGCCCGTCCATTTCCGGGGAATAGGGTTCATGCAGTGCGTCCAGCTCGATAATTCCACAAGCGATCCCAACCTTGGCATCGTTAACGTCTCCCAGGCGGCGCGGATGCTCGCCGTGTCTCAATCGTGGGTCAGACGGCACAAACTGGAACTGCCGCTCGCCAACCTTCCTGGCCGGATGGTGCGTTTTGACAGCTCCTTGCTTTCCGAGCACATCCGGGGCACACTGTCATCCGGGAAATCGTTGAAGCCGGGAAGGAAAGTTATGCTTTCTCGGTATCAACGAGGTAGTGTTCGGCAAATCGGTAAAGCGAAAGTGTGGTACGGAATGTACCGCGAAGACGTGAAAATATCGAACGGAAAATTCGCGAGACGGCAGCGTAAGGTCCGACTCGGCACCATGGCAGAACTTCCTACCAAGAATTCGGCCAGAGCCAAACTGGCCGACATCTTGGCCAATTCACAACCAACGACGGAGATCACTTTCCGGGAACTGGTCAATCGCTGGAAGGCTGCGGAGGGACCAACGCTGAAAGATTCAACGTTCGACACATACAAGAAGGTGCTCGGGGCCCGCGTCTTGCCCACCTTCGAGACACAATCCATCACCAGTATCAACCGCGAGGTAGTTCAAAATTTTCTCGCAGGAAAGGCGGCCAAATTTAGCAAGAGCACGCTCAAGAGTATGCGAACTGTTTTAAGTCTCACGCTTGGCTGGGCGACGAATTGCGGCTGGATTCAGGCCAATCCGTGTCACGGGATCAGGCTCCCACGCATCACGGGCGGCAGGAAAGTAATCCGCACCGTCCTCACTCGGGAACAGATCTTGGCTTTGTCTTCAAAACTTGATGAACCATATGCGACGCTGGTGCTCTTCCTCGCGGCTTCCGGTATGCGCATCGGGGAGGCTATCGCCGTCAAGCCGTCATCGTTCTCGGGCAATCTCTTACTCGTTTCTCGTCGGATCTACGACCGGAAAGAGGACGACGTGAAAAGCAGAAAGGGAGTCCGATGGTTGCCGGTTGACCCTAATCTGGTCTCACGAATGCTCGGGCTCGGATCTGACGAGTGGATCTTTCGATCCAGGAAGGATACGCCTATCGATCCTCGGAACGCACTAAAGCGCTACATCAGGCCCGCCGCAAAAGAGCTGGGCATCGCTATCGGCGGCTGGCACGATTTCCGGCACACGCTGAATACGACCCTGCGGCGGGACGGGGTTGATCCGGGAGTGAGGAGCAGGATTCTTGGACAGTCAGGAACGTCGTTGGCGACGGATGTTTACGACCATCCTGACACCAGCGACTTCGAGCAGCCCTTGGCTGTTGTGGCAGGGAGGTTGTTACCAAGTGTTACCAAATCTGCCTCTACGGCGTAAGTTGCCATGAGGATTTTGTCAACTGTATGGGGTTTGGTGGGCCCACCAGGATTTGAACCTGGAACCAACAGATTATGAGTCTGCTGCTCTAACCGTTGAGCTATAGGCCCGCGAAACTCAATCTAGCATATCGCGGACCCGACCGA
>Ga0210388_10000319_pt1 | contig 41392 bp, 37 predicted proteins | sample IncBWC19OmetaG_FD_155485 | JGI IMG/M metagenome (GOLD analysis project Ga0210388, IMG submission 155485) | Forest soil microbial communities from Barre Woods Harvard Forest LTER site, Petersham, Massachusetts, United States - Inc-BW-C-19-O ...
CTTCGTGGGACGCTGCTTCACCCAGTCCATGAGCTTGGACAAGGAAGCCTCGCCCTGGGCGGTGAGCGTGCTGCTTTCAGGCCCAAAATAGCCGCTCGCGGCCAGGTCGTACTTGAAAACAGGCGCGGCGGTGACGCTCACCGCGCCCGCATTTTCGGCAGCCGACAGGGCACCGCAAAACCGCAGTGGGACGAGCAAAGCCAATAAAATTAAAAGGAAATTTCGCACTGTCTCGATTCCTTTTTTGAAACCATTTCCGAACGCAAGATTCACAGAAACCAATGATTACATCTACCCTTTAAATTTTTTTAGCATTATTTATTAAGCAAAAAACAACAATCACTCCAATGTTATCAACATTTTATGGTGTAAAAGTGCATCTTTATGTTTCATTTGTCAGAACAAAAATCCAGATGCTCCCTAAATATACAAATAGTAAATTTGTATATTTTTATCGGTCATCGCTTCAAAAAATTTGATCCAAAAAAATCAGACAGCCCCGATCAAACTTTAAAAACCGAAGCATCAGCGTTCCGAACGCGCCCGCCTCAAACGGTCAGAGCCTGGCGAAGGGCCTTCCTCCAACCGTCCAAGTCCCGCGTCCGCGCCCTGAGCGACAGCTTCGGCCGGAAGCGCTTCACCGCGCCCGCGAATGCGCGGCCTTGATCCGGTTTCAGCAGTCCGGCGCCCAGGCCCGCCAGCAGGGCCGCGCCCAAGGCCGTGGTTTCGACCTGGGCCGGACGCTCCACTTGCGCGCCCAACAGGTCGGCCTGGAACTGCATGAGCCAGTCGTTGCGGCTCGCTCCGCCATCCACCCGCAAGCGCTTTATCTTCTGGCCCGCGTCCTCTTCCATGGCGCGCACCAGGTCCGCGCTCTGGAAGGCCATGCTCTCGACCGCGGCCCGCACCACATGGGCCGCGGTGCTGGCGCGCGTCAGACCCGTCAGGACCCCACGCGCGCCGCTGTCCCAATGGGGCGCTCCCAGTCCCACGAAGGCCGGCACCAGATAGACTCCGGCGTTGTCCTTCAGCGAACGGCAAATGGCTTCGCTCTGGTCCGCGCTCCGGATCAGCCCCAGCTGGTCGCGCACCCATTGCACGGCGGCGCCGCCGATGAAGACCGCTCCCTCGAGGGCGAAGACCGGGCCCCCGTCGTCGCCGCAGGCCAGCGTGGTCAGGAGGCGCCGGCGCGAGGCCCGCCAACGCGAGCCCAGGTTCAGGAGCAGGAAACAGCCGGTGCCGTAGGTGTTCTTCATCTCGCCGGGACGGGTGCAGCCCTGCCCGAACAGCGCGGCCTGCTGGTCGCCCGCGATCCCCGTGATGGGGATGCCCTCCCCGCAGAACGCGGAGGACGCGGTCGCGCCGAAGCGCGAAGCCGAGGCCTGCACTTTCGGAAGCAGCGCTTCGGGGATGGAAAAGAGGCGGAGGAGTTCCGGATCCCAGCGCCGCCGCCTTATGTCATACAAAAGGGTGCGGCTGGCGTTGGTGTAATCGGTGGCGTGGGCTTGGGCCCCGCTGAGCTTCCACAAAAGCCAGCTGTCCACGGTGCCAAAGGCCAGCTTGCCCGCCCGGGCGCCCGCCCGGGCATCGGTCACGTGCTTCAACAGCCATTCGATCTTGGTGGCGCTGAAGTAGGCGTCCACCTCCAGGCCGGTGCTGCGCCGGATGCGGGGCCCCCAGCCGAGCCGAAGCAGCTGCTCGCAACGCGCCGCGGTGCGGCGGCACTGCCAGACGATGGCCCGGTGCACGGGCTTGGAGCTGGCCCGGTCCCACAGGACCGCGGTTTCGCGCTGGTTGGTGATGCCCAGGCCGGCTATGTGCCGCTTGGCCGCGGACTTGGCGATGCCGGCCGCGCGCAGGGCCGCGCCACCCGTGGCCTGCGTGTTGTCCCACAGCTCGGCCGCGTCATGCTCCACCCAGCCCGCCCTGGGGAAGTGCTGGGCGTGCTCACGGTATGCGGAGCCCAGGACCTTGCCGCGGCGGTCGAACACATAGGTCCGCGTGCCGGTCGTACCCTGGTCCACCGCGAGGAGCAAACTGGGTCGGGACATGGGCCGGGGCTCAGCCTTTCTTTTCAACCGCCTTGGGCGCCTGGATCCGGATGTGCACGTCCTCAAGCTGCTTCGGGGTCACCTCGCCGGGCGCGCCCATGAGCAGGTCCTCGGCGGCGGCGTTCATGGGGAAGGCGATGACTTCGCGGATGTTGGGCTGGTCCGCCAGCAGCATCACGATGCGGTCCACGCCCGGGGCGATGCCGCCGTGGGGAGGCGCGCCGAAGCGGAAGGCGTTGAGCATGCCGCCGAACTTCTTCTCCACCACTTCCGGCCCATATCCCGCAAGGGCGAAGGCCCTCAGCATGATGTCCGGCCGGTGGTTGCGGATGGCCCCGGAGCTCAGTTCAATGCCGTTGCACACGATGTCATACTGGTAGGCCAGGATATCCAGGGGGTCCTTGGTCTCCAGGGCCTCCATGCCGCCCTGCGGCATGGAAAAGGGGTTGTGGCTGAACTCGACCGCGCCCGTGTCCGGATTGTGCTCGTACATGGGGAAGTCCACGATCCAGCAGAACTTGAATTCGCCGGGCTGGACCAGGTGCAGGTCCGTCCCGATGCGCGTGCGCAGGGCGTGGGCCCAGGGCTCGACCTCGGACCTGCCGCCCACCAGGAAAAAGGCCACGGAATCGTCCGGGTCCAGGCCGGGCATGGCCTTCAGCTCCGCCTGCTGCTCCGGGCTCATGAACTTGAGCAGGGGGCCCTTGGCCTCCCCGCCTTTGAAGGTCACATAGCCCAGGCCCGGCGCGCCCTGGCGCTTCATGAAATCCTCAAGCTCCTGGAAAAACTTGCGGCTCTTGTCCGCGGCCCCGGGCACCACCAGCAGGCGTCCGATGCCGCCGTCCTTGACGGCTTCCTGGAAGGGCGCCAGGCCCATGGCGCCCACGAAGGCCGTGGTGTCGCGGTACTCGAGCGGGTTGCGCAGGTCCGGCTTGTCCGTTCCGTACTTGAGCATGGACTCGCGGTAGGGGATGCGCACGAAGGGCGCGTCGGCGATACGGAAGGAGCTGAATTCCTTGAACAGGGGGATGAGCAGGCCTTCCAGCGCCGCGAAGATGTCCTCCTGCGTCACGAAGCTCATCTCGATGTCGAGCTGGTAGAACTCCCCCGGCGAGCGGTCCGCCCGGGCGTCCTCGTCCCGGAAGCAGGGCGCGATCTGGAAGTAGCGGTCGAAGCCGGACACCATGAGCAGCTGCTTGAACTGCTGGGGGGCCTGCGGAAGGGCGTAGAATTTTCCGGGGTGCAGGCGCGAGGGCACGATGAAGTCGCGCGCTCCCTCGGGCGAGGAGGCCGTGAGGATGGGCGTCTGGAACTCGGTGAAGCCGAGATCCGTCATGCGCCGGCGCATGCTGCTGATGACCTTGGCGCGCAGGAGCACGTTGGCGTGGAGCTGGTCCCGCCGCAGGTCGAGGAAGCGGTAGGACAGGCGGATGCTCTCGTCGACCGGGTTGGGGTCCGCCACCTGGAAGGGCAGGGTCTCCGCGGCCGATTCCAGGCTGAAGCTGGCCGCGTGGAGCTCCAGCTCGCCGGTGGCCAGCTTGGTGTTCACGGTTTCGGCCGCGCGGGCGACCACCAGGCCGGTGACGGTGACGACGCTTTCGGGCTTGAGGTGGGTGGCCTGCTCAAAGAAGGGCTGGTCCGGCCCGATCACCACCTGGGTCACGCCGTAGTGGTCGCGCAGGTCGATGAAGAGCAGGTGGCCGTGGTCGCGCTTGCGGTGGACCCAGCCGGACAGCCGGACTTGGGCCCCCAGATGGGCCTTACGGAGCTCCCCGCAGGTATGGGTGCGGTAGGGATGCAAAGTTTCCTCAAATGAAGCGGCTGGGCAGGCGATCGCCGCGCCTTGCGTATCAGCCTATCTTTTCGATGCCGCCCAGGTAGGGCCGCAGGACTTTGGGAACCACGATGCTGCCGTCGGCGAGCTGGTTGTTCTCCAGGATGGCCGGAAGCACGCGGCTGGTGGCCAGCCCGGAGCCGTTGAGCGTGTGCAGGAGCTCCTTTTTCCCGTCGCGGCGCTTGACCTTGATGTTGGCCCGGCGCGATTGGAAGTCGGTGAAATTGCTGCAGCTGCTGCATTCCCACCAGCGCTTTTCCTGGCCAGCGGAAAAGACCTCGAGGTCGTAGCATTTGGCGGCGCCGAAGCCCATGTCCCCGGCGCACAGCAGCATGCGGCGGTAGGGCAGCTCCAGGGCCTCGAGGATGGACTCCGCGTCCAGGGTCAGGGCCTCGTGTTCCGCGAAGCTCGTCTCCGGCAGGGCGAACTTGACCAGCTCCACCTTGTTGAACTGGTGCTGGCGCACCATGCCCTTGGTGTCCTTGCCGTAGCTGCCGGCCTCGGCCCTGAAGCAGGGGGTGTAGGCCGTGTACTTCAGGGGCAGGACCGCCTCGTCCAGGACCTCGTCGCGGTGCAGGTTGGTCAGGGGCACTTCGGCCGTGGGGATCAGGTAGTAGGGGCTGTCCCCGCGCAGCCGGAACAGGTCCTCCTCGAATTTCGGGAGCTGCCCGGTGCCGAACATGGTCTCCGCGTTGACCAGCAGGGGCGTCCAGAACTCGGTGTAGCCGTTGCGCTGGGTCTGGGTGTCGAGCATGAACTGGATCAGGGCCCGCTCCAGGCGGGCGCCCATGCCGCGGTAGACCGTGAAGCGCGCGCCGGAGATCTTGGTGGCCCGCACCCAGTCCAAAATGCCGAGGGCCTCTCCCAGCTCCCAGTGCGGCTTGGGGCTGAAGTCGAAGACGGGCGGCCTGCCCCAGGCCTTGACCTCCACGTTCTGCTCGGCGCCCAGGCCCTCCGGCACGCTTTCGTGCGGCAGGTTGGGGGTGCGCTTGAGGCCGTCGTAGAGCTTCTCGTCGAGCTCCGCGGCGCGCGCCTCGGCCGCGGAGACCTGCTCGCCCATGAGGCGCACGCGGTCCATGAGCTCGCCCGCGTCCTCGCCCGCCTTTTTCAGGTCGCCGATCTTCTTCGACAGGCCGTTCTTGGCGGCCTTGAGCTGCTCCGCCTCGGTGATGGCCGCGCGGCGCCCCGCGTCCACGCGCTCGAAGGCCTCCACATCGAAGTCAAAGCCCCTTTTTTTGAGCGCCGCGGCGACTGCCGGAAGGTTTTCCCGGACGGTTTTGAGGTCAAGCATGATGCGGTGCGCTCCTAGACGTCAAGATTCGAGACTTCCTGGGCGTGCGTCTGGATGAAGATGCGGCGCGGCTCGACGGCGTCGCCCATGAGGACCGTGAAGATCCGGTCCGTTTCCACCGCGTCCTCGAGCTTCACCTGCAGGAGGGTCCGGCGGGTCGGGTCCATGGTGGTTTCCCAAAGCTGTTCCGGGTTCATCTCGCCCAGGCCTTTGTAGCGCTGCATGCTGCTGCCCGCCTTGCCCAGTTCCTTCACTTTTTCGACAACGTCGCGGACGTGGTAGCAGTCGATGGACTTCTTGTCCGTGAGGATCTGGAACAGGGCCTTGCGCTTCTTGGGGTCCTCCTCGGCGTCGGCCTCGTGCTCCTCGCTGAGGATCTCGTCCAGGGGCAGGCCCTTCTTGGTCAGGCGCACGATCAGCTGCTCCATCTCACGCAGCTCGCCCAGGTCGCTCAGGGCCATGATCTCCACCGTCACGGTCGTGCGTCCGTCCTCGGCGGGCTTGAGGAATTCGCCCAGGTAGATGTCCTGGTCGTCCTCCTTTTTCTTGCCGGCCGCCCCGGCCTTGCGCTGGCGCTCGGCCTCGAGCTCGGCCTCGCGTTCGGTCGCGCACAGCACGCGCCCCAGGGGCCCGATGACGATGTGGGTGGGTTTCGTCTTCGCGGCCAGCAGGCCGTCCAGGTCCAGGAGGCGGCGCAGGCGGGGCAGGATGCGGTCCAGGTCCGCCAGGTCCTTGATCAGGTCCCGGAAGCGGGCGCTGTCGAAGGTGCTGTCGACTTTGCCGTTCTTCAGGCGCACCAGCTTGGCCCCGTCCGTGCCCTCCTCGATGAGCATCGCGTCCATCTGCTTCTCGTCCTTGACGTAGAACTCCGACTTGCCCCGTTTCACCCTGAACAGCGGCGGCTGGGCGATGTAGAGGTAGCCCTTCTCCAGCAACATGGGCATGTGCCGGTAGAAGAAGGTGAGCAGAAGGGTCCTGATGTGGCTGCCGTCCACATCGGCGTCGGTCATGATGATGATCTTGTGGTAGCGGGCCTTCTCGATGTCGAATTCGCCGCCGATGCCGCAGCCCATGGCCGTGATCATGGCCCTGATTTCCTCGTTGCCGAAGAGCTTGTCCAGGCGGGCCTTCTCCACGTTCAGGATCTTGCCGCGCAGGGGCAGGATGGCCTGGAACTTCCGGTTGCGGCCCTGCTTGGCCGAGCCGCCGGCGGAGTCGCCCTCCACCAGGTAGACCTCGCACAGCGAGGCGTCGCGCTCGCTGCAGTCGGCCAGCTTACCCGGCAGGCTCATGCCGTCCAGGACGCCCTTGCGGCGCGTGAGTTCGCGGGCCTTGCGGGCGGCCTCGCGCGCCTCCAGCGCGTTGACGGCTTTCGACATCAGGCGCTTGGCCAGGGCCGTGTTCTGCTCGAAAAACGCCGAGAGAAAGTCGTAGGTGACGCCCTGGACGATGTCCTTCACCTCGGGGTTCACCAGCTTGCCCTTGGTCTGGCTGTCGAACTGCGGCTCCGGAACCTTGCAGCTGATGACGGCGATCAGGCCCTCGCGGACGTCGTCGCTTTCGAGGGAGCTGTCCGCCTTCTTCAGCAGGCCGGCTTCCTTGGCGAACTTGTTGGCCGCGCGCGTCAGGGCGCTCTTGAAGCCCACCAGGTGCGAGCCGCCGTCGCGGGTGTTGATGTTGTTGACGAAGCAGAAGATGTTCTCGGCGTAGCCGTCGTTGTACTGCATGGCGATCTCGACGCTGACCCCGTCCTTCTGCTTTTCGAAGGCGATGGGCGTCGGATGCAGGGCTTCCTTGCTCTTGTTGAGGAACTTCACGAAGGCCGAGATGCCGCCCTCGAAGTGGAACTCGTGCTCCTTGGCTTCCTTGCCGCGCTCGTCGCGGAAGCGCACCACCAGGCCCTTGTTCAGGAAGCTGATCTCGCGCAGGCGGGTCACCACCGTGTCGTGGTTGAACTCCGTGGTCGTGAAGATGGTCTTGTCTGGCTTGAAGGTGACCTTGGTGCCGTTTTTCTTGGCCTCGCCGATGGTCTTGACCGGGGCCACGGCCACGCCGCGCTCGTATTTCTGGAAGTAGACCTTGCCTTCGCGGCGGACCTCCACCTCGAGCCATTCGCTCAGCGCGTTCACCACGCTCACGCCCACGCCGTGGAGGCCGCCGGAGACCTGGTAGCTGTCCTTGTCGAACTTGCCGCCGGCGTGGAGCACGGTCATCACGACTTCCAGCGCGCTCTTCTTCAGCTTGGACTGTTCGGCCACCGGGATGCCGCGGCCGTTGTCCGACACCGAGCAGGACCCGTCGGCGTGCAGGGTGACCTCGATGCGGTCGCAGAAGCCGCCCATGGCCTCGTCGACGGAGTTGTCCACCACCTCCCAGATCATGTGGTGCAGGCCGTACTCGTTCGTGGGCCCGATGTACATGCCGGGGCGCTTGCGGACGGCCTCAAGCCCCTCCAGGACCGTGATGTTGTCGGCGGAGTATTCGCCGGAGACCTTCTTTTTCGCTTCTTCTTTAGACATGTAGGGCCATGGACGGAGACCTATGGGCAAAGAGAAGCCCCCCCGCTGTGGCGGGGAAGCGCTGCGCGCATCAAGGGGCTATTTCCCGCCCTGACGCTGCCTGATTTTTTCGTCGATGATGTAATTTTCGATGCGGGTCAGATCGTCCTTGTTGATGGCGATGATCTTGAGCCCGCTCTTGTAGATGCTCACCGTCCTGTCGACGATGCGCCCGTCCTTGCTGTCGGAATGGGCCACTTCGGCCAGGGCGCGCAGGGGGCGCGGCAGGCTGGGCACGGTGATGTCGCAGATCACCATCGTCCCGATGGCCAGGGGCTGGTCGCTCACCAGCGACAGCCCGCCCTGGCTGATGTTCTCGGTCACACCCGTCAAGGCGGTGCTCGGGCGCAGGGACGCCGACAGCTTGTCGAGATGGGTGTCCTTGTAGGCGGCCTCGGTGCGCAGCTGCTGGGCGTAGGCGCCGTCAATGACGTAAAATTTGATTTGTAGCTGTGACACGATGCGCTCGTATTTCCTTTGTTCAATGGTGCCGCGAATCGGCAACATCGTTCCCCCGGGGATACAGTGGAGATCAGGGCTCCATGGCGCCTGCGAGCATCTTCTGGTAGTACGCGGACAGGCCCGCAGATTTGTAACGACGCCCGCCGCCGTCGTCCACCCAGTCGTCGGGCTGCAGGGCCACGGCAAGCTGCAAGTCCGCCACCGCCTTTTTCCGGCGCCCCAGCTCCTGCCAGAAGGTCCCGGCGCTGAACCAGGTGGCGGCTTGCCGGCCCTGGGGCAGCTTCGGCGCCAGGGCCTCGGCCCGCAAAAGCGCCCGTTCAGCGGCCTTTTGGGAGGCCCCCGGCATGCCTTCGCCGGCGCCCTTCAATTCCGCCTGCACCAGGGCCAGGGTGTCGTGGGAATCGTCCCCGGCGGCGGCTTCCATGTCCGAGGCCTTGCGCAACAGGGGCAGGGCCTCGTTGATGCGCCCCTGCTCCAGGCGTATGGTCCCCAGCACGCCCCAGGCCGCGCGGCGCGGCCTGAGCGAGGCCAGCTCCTTTTCGGCTTCCCGCTCCGCTCCGGAACGGTCCGAGCCCAGGGCCCAATATTGCCCCAGCAGGACGCCCAGCGGCAGGAGAAAGAGGGCCAGGACCAGGGCGGTCCATGCCCGGTTTTTGCCGGGACGGGCCGGGACCGGGGTGCTTTCCGGTCCGGATATGCTATCGTCCGTCAAAATCCCCCCGATAGCAAAGAATCCCTTATTCTAAAAAAATATGGGCGCTCCTGTAAATACCCCTCGTGGGGCGCCGATACCCGGAAAAATCCAGAGCCTTTGGCCTGTTTTAAGGCTAGCATGGGGGCATGAACCGACCTGTTCCCCGCTTCGCCCTGCTGTGCGCGCTGCTGTCCCTGCCCCTGGGGGCTTTCGCCCTGGATTCCCCGGTGTCCCAGGCGGAGGCGCCGGTCCTGCTGCAGCCCTCCGCGCCGATCCCTGCCGAAGGCGGCCCCGGAGCGAAAATAGCCTATCTGCCCAGCGGGCCGGCCCTGCTCTCGGGCGGCGTCGGATTCATTTCGGTGGGCAACGGCCTGGGGCTCGGCCTGGGCGGATATTCCCTGTCCTCGGAATACGTGCCCACCCACGACGGCATCAAGTACGATCTCGGATACAGCTACGGCGGCGTGGTCGCCAACTATTCGCTGTATTTCCCCCGCTCGCTCTTTTCCATCCACACTTCGGTCATGGTCGGCCCGGGCCAGGGCTGGGCCGTGCCCCGCCTCACCGGCGCGGACCGAGTCTATGTCAATTTCATCCAGATCGAACCCGGAATCGACATCATGCTCAATGTGTCCCGCCAATTGAGCCTCGGCCTCGGCTTCAGCTGGCGCCTGTGCGGCGGCGCTGACCTCGACAACCTCCTGGGTTCGGACCTCGGCGGCGGCGGCATCTCCTTCCTGATTTTAGTCGGACAGAATTAGGGGCGCGGAAAGCGCGTTTCCACGAAATCCTTGGCCGCGGCTTTGTCGGCCAGCCTGCCCTCCAATTGTTCGTCCTCCACGGCGTCAAGCACAGCCTTGAACAGCGGCCCGGGCGCGTATCCCCACGCGATCAGGTCCGTCCCGTCCAGCAGCGCCGGTGGCCGCAGGCCGACCACCTCATCGCGCGCGAACTCCGCCTGCTTGGCCCGCGCCAGCTCATAGAACTCCATGTCGCCGTGGCTGCCCAGGCAGTCGGCCTTGTGAAGGGTCAGCAGGTCCTCGATGTCGGCGCGGCGCAGCAGGCGCTTGAGCGTGGCGACCTTCATCTGCTTGATGGGGTCCAGGCGCAGGTGGTCGGCCACCAGGGTGCAGGCCGCGTCGGACAGCTCCTTTCCCACCTTCAGGCGCTCAAACAGGGCGCGGGCCATCCTCGCGCCCTCGACCTCATGGCCGTGGAAACGCAGTCGGTCCGTGAAGGTCTTGGTGGGCGGCTTGCCCACGTCGTGCAGCAGGGCCCCCCAGGCCAGGGCGGCCGAAGGCGCGCCGCCGCTGAGGTCGGCCGCCGCCTGGACCACGCGCAGGGTGTGCTCCCATACGTCGCCCTCCGGATGGAACTGGGGAGGCTGGGGGCAGCCCTTCAGCGGCGCCAGCTCGGGCAGCAGGGCCTCCAGCAGGCCGGCCTCGTCGAGCAGCTCCAAGCCCAGCCGCGGTCGCGGCGAACGCAAAATCTTGGTCAGCTCGGCGTTGATGCGCTCGAAGGCCAGGCCCTCCAGGGGGCGCGGCTGCCTTTTCACGGCCTCCCAGGTGGCGGGCTCGATGGAGAAGCCCAGCTGGCAGGCGAAGCGCACGCAGCGCAGGATGCGCAGGCGGTCCTCGTTGAAACGCTCGGCCGGGTCGCCGATGGCCCTCAGCAGGCCGGCGTCCAGGTCCCGGCGGCCGCCGACGAAATCCAGCACCGCGTCCTTGTCCGGGTCATAGAACATGCCGTTGACCGTGAAGTCGCGGCGGCGGGCGTCCTCCTCGGCCGAGGCGAAGCGGACCGCGGAGGGGCGGCGCTGGTCCAGGTAGGGGCCGTCGGCCCTGAAGGTCGCGACCTCGTAGGCCGCTCCCCCGGCGATGACCAGGACCACGCCGAAGGCCGCGCCCACGGGCTCGGTGCTGGGGAAGGCGGCCTGCACCTCCTGCGGCGATGCGCTGGTGGCGATGTCGTAGTCCAGCGGCTCCACCGCGCGCAGGCGGTCGCGCACGCAGCCGCCCGCCAGCAGGGCCTGGTGGCCGCTGGTCCGCAGGATATTCAGGACGCTCAAGGCGCCGGCGTAGGTGGGGGGCATAGGCGGGCTAATCCGGGGAATTCAGGCGGGCTTGCGCGCGACCGCGGCGCGCAGGGCTTTTTCTTCGTCGGCGCGCAGCTCACGCCAGGCGCCTTCGGCCAAATTTCCCAGCGCGAGCGGGCCGATGCGGACGCGCTGGAGGTCCACGACGTCCAGGCCGACCTTGGAGGCCATGCGGCGGATCTGGCGCTTGCGGCCCTGGGTGAGCCAGACGCGGAAGCCCCGTTCGCCGTCGGCGGCCACGCGGCAAGGCAGGGTGGGGCCGTCCTGGAGCTTGAGCCCGCGCGCCATCTTTTCAAGCTGGCTGGACGAGGGCTGTTCCGAGGCGCGCACCAGGTACTCCTTCTCCAGGTGCGTCTCCGGCGCGGTCAGCGCGTAGTTCAGGCGGCCGTCGTCCAGAAGCAGGACCAGGCCGCGGCTGTCCTTGTCCAGGCGGCCGGCGTAGGCCATGCCGGCGGCCTCCTTGGGCAGCAGGTCCAGGATGGTGGGCCCTTCCTCCTCGCCCTTGGTGGTGACGTAGCCCGCCGGCTTGTTCAGGAGGATCCCCAAGGGGCCCCGCGGGCCGGTCCCGCGCACCAACTCCACGCGGTCAAGGAGCGGGTCGACGCGCGTGCCGAGCTCGGTGACCAGGGCCCCGTTGACGCGGACGCGGCCTTCGAGAATCAGGGCTTCGGCGCCCCGGCGCGAGGCCAGGCCCAGGTCCGCCATGCGTTTCTGCAGGCGGATCGCCGGCGAAGGACCGCCCGTCCCGGGAGCCCCTGCGGAGGGGTCCCCGGCCCCGGATTCGCTGTTCACGCCCTGGCGGCCCCGGCCAGGCCGAGGTCCTTCCACAGCCGGGCGGCGGTGTCCGCCCGGTTCATGATGTATAGGTGCAGCCCCGGCACGCCGGCGCGCAGCAACGCGCGGCACTGCTCGGAGGCGAAAGCCAGCCCGTGCTCATGGTCGGCGGCGGCGTCCGTTCCGCTGAAGCCTTCCCTGAAGCCGGCGGGAAAGGAGATGCCCCATTCGCGGTTGAAAAAACGTGCTGAAATCACCGGATACACGGCGGGCACCAGGGGGACCTTGATTCCGGCGGCCCGCGCCTTGGCCACGAAGGCGAAATATGCGGCATTGTCGAAGAACATTTGGCTGTTCAGGAAATCGGCGCCCGCATCCACCTTGATCTTCAGGGCCGCCAGGTCCGAGGCCGCGTCCGGCGCGTCGGGATGTTTTTCGGGGTAATAAGCCGCGCCCACGCAAAAATCGTAGCGGGACCGTATGAAAGCCACCAGCTCGCTGGCGTACGCGAAGCCCTGGGGATGCGGCTTGAAGCCCGTCTCGCCCTTGGGCGGGTCGCCGCGCAGGGCCAAAATATTCTTCACTCCGGCCGCGGCCAGGCGGTCCAGCTGCTCCCTGATCTGGTCGCGGCTCTGGCCCACGCAGGTGAAGTGGGGCAGGGGCGTGATTCCGAGCTGCATCAGGCGCTTGGTGATCTCGAAGTGCAGGCCCACGTTGCTGCCGCCGGCCCCGTAGGTCACCGAAATGTAGTCCGGACGCAGGGGGGCCAATTCGTCGAAAACCCTGTACAGGGCATCCACATCGCCTTCCCTTTTGGGCGGGAAGACTTCCAGACTGAACACGGGACCGCGTGCGTAAAGCGCTGCAAGGGACATCGTTAAGGCCTCCTGGGGCTTAGGATCCCCAGTATAGGCCAGATGGGCCTGCGCGACGAGGCAAACAAAACAAGGGGCCCTGGTCAGGCCCCGTCAAAGGACAAAGTCCAGGGACCCACTGAATCGGTGACGATCACCCGCACCCCGGCCTCCTCCAGCAGGGGCAGGACCGGCGGCAGCAGGGCCGCGTGGCGCATGAGTTCCGCGCTCAAGTCCGGATGCCCGAGGTCGCTTCGGAGGCTGAGCAGAAGGCGCTTGCCGACCGTGGACCAGGTCAGGAAAAGGGTTGCGCCCGGGGCGGAGAAGGCCGCGAGGCGCAGCAGGAGTGCCTCCAGCAGGGCTTCCGCAGTGGGTGGGTGGACGAAGCCCAAAGGTAGGCGCGATTCCCGGCCCACCTCCACGCGCAGCTGGGCCTCGCTGAAGTCCTTCTGCAGCTTGTCGATGCAGCGGCGCAGGGCCGCGGGGCCGGACCAGCGGCGCCGTTCCATGGCCCCCGAGGCGGGATCGTTGAGCCTCTGGTAGAAGTCGCCCATGGTCCACAGCAGGGCGCGCCAGGACTCGAAGATGCTGCTCATGCAGGCCACCTGCTCCGGCCCCAATCCGCCGTAACGCCCTTCCATCAGCATCAGCAGGCGCGGCAGGACCGGGTTCAGAGCCAGGAAAAAGTCGTGGTAGAAGGATTCCGCGGGCCGCAGGATGGGATCCTCGTGGACGCTGCGCTTGCGCAGGGCGTTGTCCACGGCCAAGGCCAGGGCCGGCAATTGGAAGGGTTTTGTCAGGTAGAGGTCCACCCCTCCCATATACGCCTCATGGGCGTTGTCCTGGGTGGGGTAACCTGTCAGCAGTATAAAGTACGGGTCATGCCTCAGGCCCAGCCCGCGGATTTCCTTGCGCAGGGCCACGCCGGTTCCGTCCCCCATGATGAGATCGGAAAGAATAAGATCCGGCGGCCGTTTTCTGACTATTTCAACAGCCTCGCGCACCCCGCCGGCCATGATGGACTGATGCCCTTGGCCCTCAAAAAAAGAACTGATGCCTTCTCTCAGACCGGGATTGTCATCGACGATAAGTAGGTTCGCCATGGTAAGACCCCTGATAAATGCTTGTTCGGCACTATTATCCGGAAGAAAATGGGCGAATAAAAAGAAGTATTTGTTAAAATGCTGTATTATTGTTCACATTAGCACATTTTTTTCAACAAACAAATATATTTTGAACAAATGTAAGAGCAATTTTTTTCCATCTAAAACCCTGCTTTAGGACGCCAGGTTCTTCATGCTCGCCTGGAAGGCCTTCATGATTTGGGTGGAGACGCTTTCCGCGGCGTCGTTGAGATGGGGGCCGTCCTCGGAATCCGAGGCGCTCCACAGCAGCTCCCCGCTTTGCGCGTCCACCATGCGGACCGCCAAACCCACATGGGCCGCCACAGTCTCGGTCTGCTCCACGGGCTCGTCCACGGTGGAGATGTCGGTCCCGGTCTGGATGTCCTGCGAGGTCCGGACAACGCCGTTGGGTCCCCTTTGTACAGTGTCCACCTGGCTGTAGACCGGGGTGTCCTGCACCAGGGTCATGTCCTCCACCACGGTCTGCTCGGAGGTGTCCGTGAAGTCCGTGACCTGCCCGAAGACAAAGGCGTCCACGTTCAGCTTGGCCGCCAGCGTGCGCAGGGTGTCGAGGTCGAGGTTGTCCGTCGGCTGGATGGAGAGCTGCTGCATGGCGGCGACCACGGTCTGGCGGTCGACCAGGCTGTAGTTGTTCAAGAACAGGTATTTTTCAAAGATCCCGGACACGAGCCGGCCCGAGCCGGCCATCGTGGAGTAGTCCTCGAAATCGATGACCGCCACCCGCCTGATCTTCGCGGGATTGTAATGCGGGTTGACCATGACCAGGGCGCTCGGCGCGCAGGCCGTGAACAAGAGAGCCAGGGCCGCCGGCACCAGACAACGCCGCGCGCGGCCCCAAACACCAAGCCCCGAACGCTTCATGGCTTTTCCTCCGCAAGGGCTTGCTTGATCTGCCGGGGATCCAAAACCAGGGCCAAACGGTCCCTGCTTTCCTTCGCGTCCTCGTCCCCGCGCGAGGCTGAGAGGGCGTACCAGTGGTAGGCCTCCACCAGGTCGCGCTTGCATCCCAGCCCCTGCTCATACAGGCGCCCCAGCCTCTCCTGCGCGTAGGGGTTTCCCTTGGCCGCGGACTCCGAGAAATACTTGAAAGCCTCGCCGTAGTTCAGCATGACGCCCTGGCCCGTCTCGTACATGACGCCCAAATTTTCCTGGGCCGTGGAGTAGCCCAGGTTCGCGGCCTTGGCGTACCAGCTCTCCGCCTGCTTCATGTCGCGGCCGAGGCCCAGCCCGTGTTCGCACAGGTAGCCCAGTTTGTCGTCGGCGTAGGGGTTGTCCAATTTCGCCGCCCTCAGGTAATAGGACCGCGCCTGGACGTAGTCTTTTTTGACGCCATGGGCGAACAGATAGAGGTTGCCCAGGTTGTTCAGGGCGGCGGCCTTGTCCCAGGGCGCCTTGCTGTCCTTGGCCGCGGCCTTGAACCAGGTCAGCGCCTGGCCGTAGTCGCGCGCCACCCCCTGGCCCTTGTCGTAGAGGAAGCCGAGGTTGTTCTCGGCCCTGCCGTCGTGCTGGGCCGCGGCCTTGCGGTACCACAGCAGTGCCTGCTGTATGTCCCGGGACACCCCACGCCCGTACTCGTACATGATGCCCAGGCCGCACTGGGCCTTGGCCTCGCCCTTTTCCGCGGCGCTTTTCAGGAGCTTGACGGCGAGGGGGTAGTTCCCGGATTCGTAGGCCGTCTTGATTGCGTCCATGGAGTCGGCCCGCGCCGGCGCCGGCGCGAAGCAGGCCAGGGACAGGGCCAGACCCAGGATCGATAAACGCGCGCGGCTGAGCGGCATGGCGGAATACTCCGAATGTTCCGCGGCCCGGCAAGGCGCCGGGAGCGGACTTCAATGGTAGCGCTTTCCATAGGGACCCTCAATGAAGACGGGGTCGGCCAGGGGAAAGTGCCATAAAAAATGCCCCGGCTGGCTGGCGCCGGGGCATTTTAATTGGTGGACCTGAGCGGAATCGAACCGCTGACCTCGTCAATGCGAATGACGCGCTCTCCCAACTGAGCTACAGGCCCTTACGCCGCATAAAGGTTCGCGGCTTTGAACTGGCGGAGAGGGAGGGATTCGAACCCCCGGTACCTTTCGGTACGCTCGATTTCGAGTCGAGTGACTTCAACCGCTCATCCACCTCTCCCTGCTTCAGCGCCGCCGGGCCTTGAAAAAGGCCCGTAGCAAGGCCGCACTTTCGGCTTCGAGCACCCCCCCTTGAACGGAAATTCTGTGGTTGAGCCGGGCGTTGGCCGCCACCTGCAGGACCGAGCCGCAGGCCCCGGCTTTCGGGTCCGCGGCGCCGTAGAGGATGCGCCCCAGGCGGCCCCAGACCGCGGCGCCGGCGCACATGGCGCAGGGCTCCAGCGTCACCACCAGGCTGCAGTCGTTGAGGCGCCAGCGCCCCAGGCGCCGGGAGGCCCGCTCGATCACCAGGCGTTCCGCGTGGGCCGTGGGATCGCTGCGCCGCTCGGTCAGGTTGTGGGCCTGGGCCAGGATCTTCGGCCGCGCCGCGTCCAAGGGGCCCTGGACCAGCAGGGCCCCGACCGGGACCTCGCCGCGTTCCGCGCCGCGGGCCGCCAGATTCAGGGCCCGGCGCATCAGGGCCGATTCCGCCGCCGCGCTCAAGCTTTCCCTCCGCGCCATAAGGCCAGGCCGTAGGCCAGCGCGAAGGTCTGCGCCAGGCCGAGAAGCCCCAGCGCGGCCAGGCACCAGGCCGGCAGGCTTGAAACCGGGCCCTGCAGGGATCCGGCCGCGTAAAACACCAGGCTCGCCAGGAGCGTCGCGGGAAGGTGAAAAAGCACCCACAAGACCAGGCTCACCATGGAAACGTTGGAGCCCGCGTGGCGCGGGACGCGGGAAAGGGCCTGCACGGTCCACAAAAGATCCGGGACCAGCGCGGCGCAGGCGAGACGGAACGGCGTGAACAGGCGGACCATGCTCGCGTCAGTGGGCCCGCAGGGGCGGGGAACGGCGGAATGTTTGCACTCGGAGGGATTCGAACCCCCGGCCTTCTGGTTCGTAGCCAGACGCTCTATCCAACTGAGCTACGAGTGCGCGGCACCGTTTCCACGCCCCCAGCGGACCACAGCCTCCCTGGGGGACGAAGATTATAAGTAAGCCGGGCAGGCCTTGCAAGGGTTCCCGGGGAATCCTGGATCGCTCTAGGGCTTGGCCTGGTCCGGGCCCGCGGGCGCCGGGGAGGCCGGAACGCCGGCGGAATCCTGGCCGTCCGGGGCCGCGGAGCCATACAAACAATGGCCCGGGAGCATCCCGGCGCGCCAGCGGCAGGAGCCGCCGTCAAAGGGGCAGCCGCGTCCGCACAGGCCGTGCACGGCGTAGCCCAGGGCGAAAAAGGCCAGGAGCCAGAGCCAGCTGAAGCGCCGGCCGTGCCCGCGGGAGCATTTCGCCGCGTGCAGGCTCTGGCGCGTTTCAAAACGCAGGGTTTCCTCTTCCACGATCTGTTCGCGTTCTTTGGGGCTCAATGCCATGGCGTTCCTCCTTGAAGCCGTTGTTTTTAAAAAGCCAGGTTCAGACCCAGTCCGCCGGTGACGCCGCTGAAGTCGACCTGGGGCGGGCCGCTCTCGCCGGGGAAGCCGGCCCCGAACTTGTCCTTGTTCGGGTCGCTGAAGACGCCCAGGTTGGCGAAGCGCATGCCGCCGAAACCGTACAGGCTCAGCGCGGAGATCAGCTTGATCCCCAGGCGGGCCTCCAGCTCGCCGACGAAGCCGCCGCCCGAATAGATGTCCGGGGCGGTGAAGCTTCCGGAGCTGGCGGACTGCTGGATAGCGCCCTCGCCGTAGCCGCCGTACGCGGAAAGGCTGATGCTGAGCCCGCTGTCCGGAATGCTCGTGCCCAAGGTCAATCCGAGCATGAGGTCCAGCATCGAAGGATCCAGCGTGACCTTGTAGGGGACGCCCAAGGACGTTCCCGCGGCCTCGCCGTCGCCGCTGGCCCCGACGTACTCGCCCCTCAAGCCCAGCTCGACAAAGGGGATGGGGATGATGAGGCCGCTGCGCACGTCCAGGCCGACCACATAGCCGTTGGAGATGTCCGTGGTGGTGGTCTGGTCGTAGCCGGCCTGGCCCTTGGGGTCGGCCAGCATGGCGTTGACCTGCTTCATGCCCAGGCTGGTGTAGCCGCCGAAGCCGGAAATTTCCAGCGCGTCGGCGTGGGCCAGGCCCGCGAGCAGGGCCAAAGCCAGCGTCACAAACGGGATTTTGGACATGGGTTCCCCCTTGAGCACAGGACCCCCCCGGATTTAAAGCGCCTCAAGCCCTCGCTTGGGCCGAGACGTTTATTGTATGGGAAATGGCGCGGCCCATATACACAGATAGGGGCTCAAGCCAGCGGAAGCGTCAGCGTGAAAACCAGGCCGCCGCCGGGGTTCAAGGCCGCCGTCAGATCGCCGCCGTGGGCGCGGGCCACGCCCAGGCACAGGGACAAGCCCAGTCCCAGGCCACCCGTGACCCGCGCGCGGGACCGGTCGCTGCGGAAAAAAGGCGTGAAAAGCCGCGACAGGTGCTCAGAGGGAAGGCCCGGCCCCTGGTCGGTCACGGTGAGGCAGGCCCCGTTTCCGGACATGAACAGGCGCATCAGGACCGGACCGCGGGCCGGCTGCCCATGGCTGAAGGCGTTGGACAAAAGATTATGCAGCAGACGCTGCAGGCGCATCTTGTCGCCCTGCAGGACCAGGTGTTCGGCGGCCTCCACCGTCAGACCCGGCTCCTTGTCCTCGAAGGGGGCCGCGGTCTCCCGGGCCAGGGCCGCCAGGTCCACGGATTCGACGTGCAATTGGCTGCGGCCGTGGGTGAGGCGGGCCCCCTCCAGCAGCTCCTGGATCAGGGCCTCCAGCTCCTGGACATCCTCGCTCAAGCCCGCCTTGTCCTCGCCCTCGGGCAGGGCCTCCAGCCCCAGCTTCAGGCGCGTCAGGGGCGTGCGCAGTTCGTGGCTGACGTCCAGGAGCATCTGGTTGCGCTGTTCGAACATGGACGAGACCTGGCCCGTCATGGCGTTGAACTGGGTGGCTAGGCGGCCCAGTTCGTCGTTTTCGCGGGTGGGAATGCGGTGCCCCAGCTCCCCGGCCCCGACCAGGGCCACGCCCAGGTCCAGCCAGCGCACGGGCTTGAGCAGCCAGCCCACCGCGAGCCACACGGCCAGCATCACGAAGGCCAGGCCGCCGATGCGGAGCCCCAGGTATTTCCAGCCGAGGCTGTCGTCGCGCGGCGGGGTCATCATCAAAAGGGTTCCGCCCGGCCGCGGGCTGATGAAAAAGAACGAATTCTTGTAGTTGCCCCAGTCCTTGGTGATCAGGTAGGGCGTCAGGTCGTCCAGGGAGGGCATGTCGCCCCAGGTGGCCCATCCCTGCAGCCCCGCTTTCGACGGGATGAAGGCGATGCGCCAGGGGCCGATCTCGGCCAGGCGCAGCCCGATCGACTTCTCGGGGACCGGCCCCATCTGGGACTGCATGCGTCCGGCCAGCTGGCGCACGTAGCTGGCGCGGGTGCGCTGCTCCGCCAGGCGGGCCATGAGCACGGTCTGGCCGTTGATCCAGTTGATGGCGACGGCGGCGAGCAGCAGCACCGCCATGATTTTGAGGAAGAGCGACGACCACAGCTTGGTCATGAAGCCGTCGACGCTCCTCCTCATTGGCTGGCCTGCTCCAGGAAAAGGTAGCCGGCGCCGTAGACCGTCTTGATGAAGCGGGGCCTGCGCGCGTCGTCCCCCAGTTTCTGGCGCAGGCGCGACACCAGGACGTCCAGGCTGCGGTCGAAGGACTCGTGCTCAAGGCCCTTCAGGCGCTCCATGAGCTGGTCGCGCGTCAGCACGCGCCCCATGGAAGCCGCCAGCGAGGCCATGCCCGCGAACTCGTAGGCGCTCAGTTCAAGGTCCTTGCCGTTGAGCATGGCGACCCGGCGCCCGTGGTCCAGGGTCAGCGCGCCGTGGCGCACGATTCCGGCGGTGACCGGACGGCTGCGGCGGGCCAGCGCCTGCAGGCGCGCCAGCAGTTCACGCGGCTCAAAGGGTTTGGGCAGGTAGTCGTCCGCGCCCAGCTCCAGCCCCAGGACCTTGTCCGAAAGCTCGCCGCGGGCGGTAAGCATGAGCACGGGCAGGGATTCCCCTTTTTCCCGCAGCTCGCGCAGCACCTGGAATCCGTCCTTTTCAGGCAACATCACATCCAGCACCACGACATCCGGCGGATCCTGCTTCAGGGAACGCTCAAAATCCTTCACCGTGGCCGCGTGCCGTGCGGTGACGCCGTTTTTGGAAAGATAATCCACCACCAATTTCCCCAACTTGGGATCGTCGTCCAAGATCAAGGTCTTCATTGCCGCCTCCTAAGGACCAAATTCCAAGGTCATTCGCGTAAAACGCCGGTGTTTCAAAAGGGGAACGTGTCCGGCGCGTCCATAGTTCCACGAACCGCGGGCGCTAAACGTTTTTCATGGTGATTTTGTCATACGAAATTCAGCCGCTATCCGTATAATAATACACAGCCGTGAGGCTGTCAGGCATTACCCCAAGCTATTTTTGCGGGCGCGGGCCAAAGGGTGGGCATGGTCCGGCCTTACAAGGAGCAAACGTCATGAGCGTCATGAAGCGCATATTCTTGGTCGTATTCACCAACATCCTGATCATGCTGGCCCTGGGCGTCATTTGGACCGTGCTCGTGGCCGTTTTCCCGTCCCTGGGGGGCATGGACAACGTCTCCCTGGCGGTCCTGTCCCTGCTCTGGGGCTTCGGCGGCGCCATCATAAGCCTGCTGCTGTCCAAGACCCTCGCCAAAAGGATGCAGGGGGTCCAGGTCATTGACATCGACCGGGCCGGGCCCGAGGAACGCTGGCTGGTCTCCACCGTCCACAGCCTGGCCCGGGAAGTCGGCATCACCGGCATGCCGGAAGTGGGCATCTGGGACAGCCCCGAGGTCAACGCCTTCTGCACCGGGCCGTCCAAAAACAGCTCCCTGGTGGCGGTCAGCACCGGCATCCTGCGCCGGATGAACCACGACGAGCTGGAGGGCGTGCTGGCCCATGAACTCAGCCACGCCGCCAACGGGGACATGGTGACCATGACCCTGGTCCAGGGCGTGGTGAACAGCTTCGTGATCTTCGCCAGCTTCATCCTGTCCCGCCTCCTGGCGGGGGGGAACAACCGCAACCGCGGCGGCGGGTTCATGGAGGTGATGGTCCGCATGGTGCTGCAGGTGGCCCTGAGCACGCTGGCCGCGGTGCTCATCATCTATCCCTTCTCGCGCTGGCGCGAATTCCGCGCGGACGCGGGCGGCGCCCGCCTGGCCGGCAAGAACAAGATGATCGGCGCCCTCCAGGCCCTGCAGGACAGCTTCCGCCTGCCCCAGGGCGGGCCGGTCGCGGCCCCGGCCCTGGCAACCATGAAGATCAGCTCGGACAAGCGGGCCAACCTCTTCAGCACGCATCCGTCCCTGGAGGAGCGCATCGAAGCCCTGAACAAGCTCTAGGCGCGCCGGGGCGGATCCGGACCATACAACAAAAAAAAGAGCCCGAAATCCGGGCTCTTTTTTTGTTTTGTCCAAACTGTTTCGCGGCGCGGGGGCCGGGGCTGGCGAAGGCGTTTCAGCGCTGGTGGAGCCAGGCCAGGGCTTCGGTCCTGGTCTTGCAGAACTTCTGCACGTCCGCCAGGCGGTTGAGCCCCATCATGCGCTGGACTTCCAGGAAGCCGCGCAAGGAAACCCTGATCATCCCGCTCATGCCGTAGATGGCGGATCCGCGGATCAGGGGCTCGCAGGCTATGCTCTCCGACTTCCAGCGCGCCGACACCGAGGAATCGTAGGCCGCCGAGGTCACGTCGCTCAGCAGCAGGACGCTGCGCTGGGCCCGGTCGCGAAGGTGGCTCTTGAAGTCCTCCAGTGCCACCAGGGATTCGGCCGTCGTGGCCTGTTTGAGGTCGAGAAACAAAATTTCCTTGCCCAGATCCTGGATCCAACGCACCCGGTGCATGGGCGTATCTTCGTTCATTGTGGCCATGAGCTCATCTTTCCGTTCCATCGTCCCCAAAGCAAAAGCGACACGCGAAACAACGCGGCCTTCGCCCAAGCTCCCTGCGATAAAACAGCCTTCCTTCAGTGTGGCGCCCTAACCCCCCAGTTTAAGCGCGAAAAATGCTCCTAATCCTATACTTCCCCAGCGTTCTGGATAAATCAAGCACCATCGTGGCGGGCCGCGACGCTCAGTAGGACGAACGTAAGAAAAGGTACACCGCCACCCCGGTGACGCTCACGTACAGCCACAGAGGCAGGGTCCAGCGCGCCAGGCGCCGGTGCCTTTCGAAAATCCCCAGGCCGGCCAGGGCCACCGTCGCGAACAGAAGGGGAAGGACCAGGAAGGAAAGCAGGACGTGGCTGGCCAGAAGGCAGAGATAAAAAATCCTGAGGGGCCCCGTGCCGATGAAACGCGTCTCGCCCCTGAAATGGTGGAACACGACATAGCCCGCCAGGAAGGCCGCCGACCAGGCCAGCGCCGTCAACATCAGGGCCCTGTGCGTCCCGCGCCAGCCCCTGCGTATGGCCAGGAAGCCGGCCAGCGCGCACAGCGCGGAGGCGGCGTTGCAGAAGGCGTCGCCGGCCGGAAGAAAAGCCACCCAGGCCGGGCCCGCGCCCGCGGGAACCGCGATCCCCAGCAGCCAGCACAAAAATCCCAGGGCCACCGCGGCCACCGCCGCCGCGCCGAGGATCGCGCGCTTGGCCCTCTTGGCCTCATCCGTTCCCGTGTCCTTCAAGCCCGACCTCCCTTGCCCGCGGCCGCTCAGCGCCGCATGGCCTTCCTCAAAGAGTCCACCTGCGGATCGCCGGGGGACAAAACAGCCGCCTCATCCAGGGCCAGGGCGGCCTCCTTGCGCAAACCCATCTTGTACAAGGTGATGGCGAGGTTGATGCGCAGCTCGCCGCTCCCCGGGAAACGCCGCTCCGCCTCCACCAGGGTCCGGCGGGCCTCCGGCAGGCGGCCCAATTCGCCCAAGGCCGCGGCCTTGTTGGTGTAGGCGTTTTCCTGGTCCACCTGGAACGCGAGCATCCTGTCGTAGGCGCTGATCGCCGCGTCGAATTTCCCCTCTTCGAAGTCGGCGGCGGCCAGGGGCTCCCACAGATCCGCGAAATTCGGCGCGTAGGCGACGGCCCGGCCCAGCACCGTGCGGGCTTCGTCGTAGCGCCTCTGTTCCATGAGGGCCTGGCCCAGGCGAAGGGCGCACAGGGCGTCATAGGGGTTGAGGCTCTGCGCCCGCCGCAAGCAGCCGATCCCCGCGTCCCATTGGCCCTGGTCGAGCTGGGCCTGTCCTTGCAGGGCCCACAGCCGGTCCTCGTCCGGGTCCAGGGCGCCGGCCTTCCGTAGCAGCGGAAGGGCTCCCGCCTCGTTCTTCAGGGCCAGCTCTCCGGACCCGCGCCACCACAGGGCGTCCTCAAATAGCTGGCGCCCCCGCGCGGCCACCAAAAGGCCGGCCAGGGCCAGACCCAGGGCCAGCCAGGCCCGGGAAAAAACCCCGGCTTCCGTGCCGGGGGCCGGCGCGGGATTCAGCGCCCGCAGCCCCAGGGCCGCGAGGGCCCATGCCGCGGACTGGGTGGGCACGATCTGGAAAGGGAAATTGGCCAGGCCATGGACCAGCAGGGCCGCCCAGGCTCCCAGGACGCCCGCGGCCAAAAAGCCCGCGCCGCGCGGCGCCGCTCCCAAGCCCGAGGCCAAGCGCGCGCACAGCAGGACGCTCAAGGCCAACCACAGCAGGGCCGCGGGCCAGCCGGCGTCGGCGGCCATCTGCAGGAAATCATTATGGCCGTGTTCGCTGAGGACATAGGGACGCCCCAAATCGGCGCCTGAACCCAGGGCTTCCACGCTGGGGAAGTCCACGCGGAAGCAGCCCGGACCCACGCCCAGCAGCGGATGGGACCATGCCAGCTGGGCGGTTTTTTCCATGAGGAAGAGGCGCTCTCCGGCTTCCTGGTCGCCGCTGAAGGCCGCGCCGAGGCGGGCGGCGCCGCCCAGCCCCCACCAGGCGCCCAGGCCGCAGACCAGGGCCAGCAGGCCGGCCAGCAGGGCCGCGCGCCGGCGCACGAACAAAGCCGGGTCCACGCGCCGGAGGCCCCAGAACAGCACCGCGCATCCCGCCAAAGCCCCCGCCCAGGCGCCGCGGGTCTGGGTGGCCAGCAGGGCCGCGCCGAACAAGCCCACCAAAGCCCAGGACAGCGCGCGCGCCCAGGCCCCCAGCCCCGGCCCCAAAGCCAGGGCAAGGGCCGGCGGAAGGAGCAGGGCCAAATGGCCGCCCAAAAAATCGGGGTTCCCGAAAAAACCCGAGGCCCGCCCGTCGAAGGTCTCGGCCCAGCGCACGGGATCGAGCCCCAGCGTCTGCACCAGGCCGTAGACCGCGTTGAGCGCGCCCGCGAACAGCAGGGCCGCGAGCACCCGGCCCTGTCCGGCCCTGTCCGCGGCCAGGCTCCACACGGCCGCGAACACCAGCAAATAGCCGGCCCAATCCAAAAGCTGGGGGAAGGCCGCGTCCGGCCTCGCGCTCAGGGCCGCGGACAGGAACCAGCAGGCCGCCAGCGAGAACGCCAAGCGGGGCAAAGGCGCCAAGGCGGACCCGGAAAGCGCGCCCGAACGCCAGGCCCGCTCCGCCAGGCACAGGGCCGCCAGCGCCTCCGTGCCGCGGAACAGCCAAAGCCGCTGGATATCCCCGGGCGCGGATGGGGGGGCCGCTGAAAAGGCGCGCACGCCGAGCCAGCCGAGCGCGGCCAAGGCCCACAGGCCCCAGACCGCGAACCAGGCGCGGGAGGCGCCTTCGCGGGTCCGGGGCAGGGCCCAGGCCAAGGCCGCGGCCAGGACGACCAGGGGCTCCCAGGCCGCGGATTTGGGCAGCACAAAACCGTGCATGCACGGAGGGAACAGGGCCAGCGCCGGAAGCGTCAAGGCCGCCAACAGGCAAAGGCCGGCGCCGGCGCGGAGCCCCCTCACGGCTGGGCGGCCTTCACGGAACGGACCATGTCCTCGCCCAGGTGGTCCTTGGCGATGCGCAGGATGCGCTGGACGGCGTAGGTCAATTCCTGGCGGTGCAAAGGGCTGTCGGCTTTCACGGTCAAAACCCCGTCCTTCAGGCTCCAGGGGGTGGTGTGCTGGGCCAGGGGCAGCCCCGCGACATGCACCCAGTGCTGGCGCAGGAAGAAAAGCGCGTTGTTCAGGCCCAGGCGCCGCATGGCCGGAAGCTGGGGGATCAGGTCCGCGATGGGCGTGTGCCGGGCCAGCAGCTCGCCGCGCTGCGCCGCGCCCAGGCGCCGGGACAGTTCTTCGCGCCGCGGCCGCGTCACGGGCCGGGCTTTTCCGCGGCGCGGGGCCGCTGCGCTATGGGCCTAAACTGCCTGGGCAAGCTCACTCCTTCAGCCGCTACCGCAAACGCGCGCCAGCGCTTACACTGTCCCCACATCCGCATCCACCGCCCCATCCACCCGCGAGCCCATGCCCCATCCCCGCCCCGACATCCAGGAGCTGTGCGCGTCCGACTATGACCTGATCGTCATCGGCGGAGGCATCAACGGCGTGGGCGTGGCCCGCGAAGCCGCGGGCCGGGGCCTGAAGGTGCTGCTGGTGGACCAGAACGATTTCGCCTTCGGTGCCTCGAGCCGTTCGACCAAGCTGCTGCACGGCGGCCTGCGCTACCTGGAGCAGGGCGACTTCGCCCTGGTCGCGGAGGCCCTCAAGGAACGCCGGGTGCTCTGCGAGGTGCTGGCGCCGCACCTGACCCGGGCCCTGCCCTTCCTGGTGCCCGTCTACGCGGGGGACGCCCGGCCCGGCTGGCTCATCCGCTGCGGCCTCTGGCTCTACGACGCCCTGGCCCTGAAAGGCAGGGGCTTCATCCACGCGCACCGCTGGCTGGGGGCCCGGGCCGCGGGCCTGGCGTCGCCGGACCTGGCCCGGGAGGGCCTGCGGGGGGCGGCCGAATACTGGGACTGCCAGATGGACGACGCCCGCCTGGCTCTGGAGACCCTGCTGGACGCCCAAGGCATGGGCTGCCGGGCCCTCAACTACTGCTCCCTGCGGGGCGCCCCCCAGCTCAGGGACGGCGCGGTGCGGGTGCTTCTGCGCGACGAGGAAAGCGGCCGGGAATGCGAGGCGCGGGGCCGGCTCCTGGTGCTGGCCGCGGGCGCCTGGACGGACAAGGCCTTCCACCAGCTGGGCTTTCCCAAGACCGCGCCGCGCGTCCATCCCACCAAGGGCGTCCATCTGGTGACGCGGCGCCTCATCGAGGGCCACGCCCTGCTGGTGCCCGCGCGCAGCGACGGGCGCATCTTTTTCGTGATCCCCTGGGACCTGGAAGGGCGGCCCGCCAGCCTGATCGGCACCACGGACAGCGACTATTCCGGGGACGAAAACCACCCGGCCGCGGAGGCCGGCGAGATCGACTACCTGCTCGCGGAAACCGCGCGCGTCCTGCCCCGGGCGCGCCTGGGCCGCGCGGACGTCTGGGCCACCTTCGCCGGCCTGCGGCCCCTCAGCGCGCCGCGGCACAGCGGCCACGCCAACGCGGCGGTGTCCCGCGAGCACACCTTTTGGGAGGAGCCCGGCCTGCTCGCGGTCACGGGCGGAAAATACACCACCTACCGCAGCCTCTGCCAGTCCCTGGTGGATCGCGCCGCGAAACGGCTGGGCCTCGAGCCGCCCGCGTCCCTGAGCGCCTCCCGGCCCCTGCCCGGCGCGCCCGGGCCCGGGGAGCCCCGGGGAAGGGACTTGGAGCTCGCCCTCAGCCGCGACTGCGGCCTGGGCCCCGCGACGGCCGGCCTGCTGGCCAGGACCTATGGCCGCCTGGCCTGGGAAGTCTGCGCCCTCTGCGAGCGCGATCCGGGCCTGAGGCAGGCCCTGGCCCCGGACAGCGACTGCGGCGCCATCCTGGCCATGGCGGCCTGGGCAGCGCTGCATGAGCAGGCCGTCCACCTGGATGATCTCTATCTGCGCCGGACCAGGCTGGGCCTGCTGCTCGCGCCGGACCATCGCGGCGTGGACCGCGTGGCGGCGGTGATGGGATCCGTGCTGGGCTGGGACAAGCGACGGCAAGAGCGGGAATTGGAACGCCTGAAACAGGTGCTGACGCAAGAGTACCGCTGACGGGTCAGGCGCCCGCGGACCCCGCCCGGCCGCGGCCGACGGCGTTCAATCCCAGGGCCAGCGCGGCGACGCCCAGGTAGCTAAGGGCGAAGTCCGGCGCGGCGGCCCAAGCCAAATTCGATTCCAAACCCAGGGGGCCCAGGGTCCAGGCGTGGATCACGCCGAAAAAGCTGAGCGCGGCAGCGGCCAGGGCCCAGACCGCCACGCGCAGCCAGCGCCGCTCCACGGCGTAGACCAGCATGGCGGCGAAGATCATGGACGTCAAGATGAAGCCCTGGTTCAGGGCGTAGACGCCCTGGATGGCGAGGCCGTCGGGCGGGAACTTCCCGCCGGCCTGGTACAGGCTTGTCCCGGCGGCGCGCAGGGCGGTGTCGATGTTCAGGAGCAGCCAGGCGGCCAGGGCCGGCACGAGGCCGAAGGCGACGCCCAGGAAGTGGGAGCGCGGAACGTCGCGGTAGGCGCTGGCCGCGATGGTGACGCCGATCCAAAGCAGGATGCCGATCATCGCCTGCATGGGGATGAAGTGCATCACCGTCGCCACGCTGCCCGTCAGGCACAGGGCCGCCACCACCACCCCGTTGAGCAGGCTGTATCCCCAACGCGCGCCCATGGCCTTCCAGCCCGGATGCCCGATGTAGATGGTCGTGGGAAAGGGCGAGCCCAAAAGGGCCGCGGCCAGCCCCCCCAAGCCGTTGGCCAGGAGGGAGGAGCGGGTGTCAAAACGGTCGCCGGCGGCCTCCGCGCTTTCCAGGTTCTGCAGGCTCCCCACCACGTTGAAAAGGCCCATGGGAAGGACGATGCCCAGGTAGCGCCAGCCGTCCCGGCGGAAGATCAGGGACCACAGTTCCATGACCGCAGGCCGGGGCAGGTGCAAGCCGGGCGAAAAGGCCAGGGCCGGCGGGTTGAAATAGTCCAGGCCGCAGGCCCGCAGGATCCAGGCCAGGGCGGTGCCCAGCAGCACCGCCGCGAAGCCGCCCGGGAGCCCCCAAGGAAGCCGTATCCTGGAGCTGTACACCAACAGTATCAGGAAGGCCGGAAGCACGGCCAGGATGGGGCTGGCGAAGATTTGAAACACAAAGCCCATGCTGATGAAGGTCAGGGCTATGCCCGCCAAAGCGCTGAGCAGGGCGGCGCGCGGCGTGTTCCGCCTCAGCCAGCCCCCCACAAAAGCGCCGCAAAGCTCGATCAGGGCCGAACCCAGGCAGGCGAAGAGCCCGGCCTCCCAGGCGATCATGGGATCATGGGTTTCGCGGTACACCGGACCCATGACCAGGAACACGAACGCGAACAGGCTGACGGTGTTGATGCCGTAGGGCAAGGCCGTGGTGTCGGGCCTGGATTCGCGCTCGGCCAGGCGCTTGGCCTGCCAGGCGTAGAAGGCGTTGCCCAGCAGGACGCTGAAGGCGGCTCCTGGAAGCACGCGGGTCGCCACGAAATCGGCGGGCATGCCGCAGACCTGGGTGCACAGGCCCTGGATGAGCAGAAGCTGCAGCAGGTTGTCGACAAAAAGGCCGAAGAACCCGTCCAGGTCGCCGGGATAGAACCAGGCCAGACGCATGCCCCCTCCTAAGCCCCCGATTAGACCTTGGCCTTCTTTTTGTTCCTCTTTTCCTGCTCCAGGGCCTGCTGGTACTCGGCGTAGGGCCCCTTGAAGTCCCACCATGATCCGTCCGGCCTGAGCTCCAATATCCGCGTGGCGACCTTCGAGATCAGGTCCTGGTCATGGCTGGTGAAAAGCACCGAGCCGGGGAACTCCTCCAGGGTCTTGCTCAGGGCTTCGATGCTCTCCAGGTCCATGTGGTTGGAGGGCTCGTCCAGGATCAGCGTGTTGCCCGCCAGCAGCATCATGCGCGCCAGGAAAATGCGCTGGCATTCGCCGCCGGACAGAACCTTGACGCTCTTCTCCTGCTGTTCCCCCGAAAAAAGCATGCGCCCCAGGTACCCGCGGATCGTCTGGATCTCGTCGTTGGGGCCCCAGGCCTTCAGCCAGGTGACCATGTCCAGGTCCTCGACGAGCTCCTCCTTGGTGTCCTGCGGCATGTAGTTCAGGAAGACGCTCTTGCCCCAGCTGACCTTGCCGCTGTCCGCCTGGATCCCGCGGCCCGCCAGGTCGCCCAAGTCCAAGCCGGTGTAGGCGCCCAAAAGGCAGCGCAGGAAGGTGGTCTTGCCCACGCCGTTGGGCCCGATGACCGCCAGCTTCTCGTTGCCGGACAGGGCCAGGCTGATGCCCTTGAGCACCGTCTTGCCGTTGAAGGCCTTGCTCAGGGATTCGACCTCCACCAGGTCCTTGCCGGGCTCCTTTTTGGGCTTCAGCAGGATGCGGGGGTACTGGCGGCTGGAGGGCACGATCTCCTCCATCTCGCTGGCCAGGTTGTCGAGCATCTTGAAACGGCTGGTGGCCTGCTTGCTCTTGCTGGCGTTGGCCGAGAAGCGGGCGATGAAGGTCTTCAGCTCCGCGGCGCGCTGCTCGCGGCGCTTGTTCTCGGTCTGCTTGGCGTCCATGGCGCCGGCGGCGGCCTGCACGAAGAAATCGTAGTTGCCGGTGTAGATGGTGATCTTCTGGCGGTCGATGTCCACCATGTGGGTGCAGATGTTGTTGAGGAAATGGCGGTCGTGGCTGACCAGGATGATGGTGCCGTCGTGCTCCACCAGGTACTGCTCCAGCCAGTTGATGGAGGCGATGTCCAGGTGGTTGGTGGGTTCGTCCAGCAGCAGCAGGTCGGGCTTGGCGAAGAGTATCTGGGCCAGCAGCACACGTAGCTTCCAGCCGCCGGTCAGCTGCTTCATGAACAGGCCGTGCTGGTCGCTGGGGAGCCCCAGGCCCTCCAGCAGTTCGCCGGCGGTGGCCTCGGCGGAATAGCCGTCCATCTCGCCGAAGCGGATCTCGAGCTCCGCCGCCCGCTCGCCGTCCTTCTCCGTCATCTCGGGCTTGGCGTAGAGGGCGTCCTTCTCCTTGAGCACGTCGTAGAGCTCGCGCTTGCCCATGAGCACGGTGTCCAGGACGCTGAGGTCGTCGAAGGCGTAATGGTCCTGGCGCAGCCAGCCCATCTTGACGCCGCTGTCGAGGCTCACGGTGCCCGTGGTCGGCTTGATCTCCTGGGTCAGGATCTTCAGGAAGGTCGACTTGCCCGCGCCGTTGGCGCCGACGATGCCGTAGATGTAGCCGGGCTTGAATTTGAGGGTCACGTCCTCAAACAGTATTTTTTTGCCGAAACGCAGGGTCAGGTTGCTGCACGCGATCACAAGCGGCTCCAGGGGAAATCAAGGAATGCGGGCTGTGCGCCCCTAAATTATAGGAAGAAGGCGCGGCCTGCCAGGGACTTCAATCCTGCGGCCCCTCTTCGCCCCCGTCCATCTGCGGATGGGGGCCCTCGGGGTCCCAGCCGTCGCCCCACTTCAGCTGGCGGACGGCGTGGCGCAGGCTGAAGGAGGCCTCCCTGCGCCTATAAAACAGGTTGCGCCGTTCGCCCTCGCGGTCGCAGACGTCCAGGTTGATGTTGCGGTTCACGCGGCGCGGGTCCGAATGCAGGCGGAAGGGCGCGGCCGGGGGCAGGCCGGGATCCTTGCTGACGTAGACCCAGGAGAACTTTTCGTCCTCGTAGCCCAGGTCGCCGCCCTTCACGGACTTGTGCAGGCCGCGGCGCTCCAGGCGCACCGCGAAGTGGCACCAGGGCAGGTCCTTGGGGGCCTCGCCCCCGCCCCGGGGGCCGCCCTTCCTGGCTTCCTTGGGGGGCCTGGCAGGATCCATGGGGCAGCTTCCGGACTGGGGGCAGGGCGCGATCAGGTTCCCGCCCATGCGCACCCATTGCGCGCGCGCGGCCAGCACGCGGCGGGAGGTCTCGGGCGTGCCCGGCTCCAGCAGGAAGATCCCCTTGCGGGCCTTGTCCCAGGCCGCCTTCAAAAGGTCCGTCTGGGCCGCCTCGTCCAGCTCGCTCAGGACATAGGCCATCACCAGGATGTCGGCGGGCGCGGCGAGCTTCAGCTGCTCGGCCAGGTCCCCGGAATGGAAGGTCACCTTCAGGCCCGGGTAGACCTCCGCCAGGGCCTGCGCGTGGCCCAGCATCTCCCCGTTGGATTCCAGCAGGCGGGCCGTCTTGAGCGTGGGCAGGCGTTCCCGCAAAGCCCAGGTGGCGGTGCCCGGCCCCGCGCCGACGTCCAGGACGCTTTCGCAGCCGGCCAGCGCCGCGTCAGGCACCTGCCTCAGGGCCGCCGCCATGGCCGCGTAGGTGGCGGGAAAGCGGGCCGCCAGATAGCCCAGGGCGCGGGCTTGCGCGCGCGTGTATCCGCCGGGCAGGCGCCCGCCCAGGGGCGCGGCGTCGCCCTGCAGGTCGTCGCGCTGTTCCTCGCTCACGGTGCGGGAACGGTAGTCGCGGCTCAAGGCCTGGTAGCCGGCCTTGAGCGTGCCCAAGGGCGCGAGATGCAGGCGCGCTTCGAGCGCGGCGAAGAGTGGGTCTGGGAGTCTAGTGGACATGGGCGAGAATGTTAGCGCGCCGGAAGGCCTGGGGATATCAGTAATCCGCATAAGTCCGGGCGCCTGGGCATGGCGTTGCGCTCCGGCCCTTGTTATCATGCCTGCCACACTTAAAAAGGGGAATCCCGCCCATGGGCGTGTACGCCAGGCGATTCGACATCGTGGTGGTTGGAGCGGGGCACGCCGGTTGCGAGGCGGCCCACGCCTGCGCGCGCCTCGGGCTCGACACCCTGATGCTGGGCATGAACCTGGACACGGTCGCGGCCATGAGCTGCAACCCGGCCATCGGCGGCCTCGCCAAGGGCCATCTGGTGCGGGAAATCGACGCCCTGGGCGGGGTCATGGCCCGCGCGGCCGACGCCAACGGCATCCAGTTCAAGATGTTGAACACCAGCAAAGGGCCGGCGGTGCAGGCCCCGCGCGCGCAGTGCGACAAGGCCGCATACCGCGCCTGGATGAAGAGCCATCTGGAGGGCCTGCCCGGCCTGTCCTTGAAGCAGGCCCAGGTGGAACGCCTGATCGTGGACAAGGACGGCCGCCGGGTGCTGGGCGTGCTGACCAAGACCGGCCTGGAGTTCCACGCCCAGGCCGTGATCCTCACCACGGGCACTTTTTTGCAGGGCCTGATCCACATCGGGGACCACCGCATTTCCAGCGGACGCGCGGGTGAAGCCGCGGCCATGGGCCTGTCCGCGAGCTTGGGCGAGCTTGGCCTTGAGCTGGGCCGCTTGAAAACCGGCACCAATCCCAGGGTGGACCGGCGCAGCCTGGATTTCAGTTGTTTCACGGAATTTCCAGGGGACAGCTCGATCCAGCCCTTCAGCTACACAACGGATCCAGCGACCTTGTCCAACAAGACCCTGTGTTGGACCGTGAAGACAGATGCCGGAGTGCACCAAGCCATCCGGGACTCTTTAGTCCGATCACCGCTCTATAATGGAACAATCCACGGGATAGGTCCCAGGTATTGCCCTTCCATTGAAGACAAGGTGGTTCGCTTCCCGGAAAAAGAATGGCACCAGATCATCATTGAACCCGAAGGTCTCAACACCAGCGAGCTCTACCTCAATGGCCTGAGCACCAGCCTGCCTGAGGAAGACCAGCTCCATTTTCTCCGGAAACTCTCCGGGTTTGAGCGGGTCGAAATCATGCGGCCGGGCTACGCGGTGGAGTATGACTACGTCCTGCCCACCCAGTTGACCCATGCCCTTGCGACCCGCTCTTGGGAAGGCCTGTATCTGGCCGGCCAGATCAACGGAACCAGCGGCTATGAAGAAGCGGCCGCCCAGGGCCTTCTGGCCGGGATCAATGCCGCGCGCTGGGTGCAGGGCCAGGCTCCGGTGGTCCTGGGCCGCGAACAGGCCTACATGGGTGTCTTGATCGACGACCTGGTGAGCAAAGGCACGGCTGAACCCTATCGCCTCTTCACCTCCCTGGCCGAATTCCGCCTGCTCCTGCGCCAGGACAATGCGGACCTGCGCCTGATGGATCTGGGCGCTGAGATCGGCCTTCTCGACCCGGAGGTCCATGCTGAATTCCGTCTGCGCCGCGATCAGCTGGCTAAGGAATTGGAGCGCCTGGAAAAAACCCGTTTGAACCCCGGCACGGAACTCAACGCGGCCCTGGCCCAGCTTGAAAGTCCGCCTCTGGAAGAAGCGGTGACCCTGGCGACCCTGCTCAAGCGGCCGGAACTATGCTGGTCTGACTTGAAGTTCCTGTCTTCGGCCGCGTCAGGAAGCCCGGAGAAAAACCCGGCTGATCCCGATCTCGCCACCACGGTGTGGAAGCAGGCTGAAATCCAGCTCAAGTATGAAGGCTATATCCGCCGCCAATTGATCCAAGTGGAGCAGTTCAGGCATCTGGAAGACAAGCATTTGCCCGCTGATCTCGACTACCAGGCCATCTACGGACTGAGCCTGGAGGCGCGCCAAAAGCTGTCCAAGCTGCGGCCAAGCTCCTTGGGCCAAGCCGGCCGCATCAGCGGCGTGAGCCCGGCCGATATAAGCGTGCTCTTGATCAGCTTGGAAGCCAGGCGCCAGGCCCCTGTCTAAGTTCTCCTTTCGCAGCATGGCAATTTACGCTGCACCCTCTGAACCAAGGACTGTTCCACGTGGAACAAAATGAACTCTTTGCCCTCCTGAACGAGGATCTCCAGACCTTGGGATTGAGCCTTCCCCAGGGTGCGGATGCGCACTTATTAACATTTTTGAACAAGGTGTTGATCGCCAACGAAACCATGAATTTAACGTCTATTACGGACAAAGCCGAAGCCATCCATAAACACCTTATAGACAGTACGTCCGTGCTTTTGTTGAAATCCCTTCAAGCTCAAATTCCCTCGAATCCCCAGTGGGTGGACGTAGGCTCAGGAGCAGGTTTCCCTGGCCTGGCTTTGGCTCTGGCCGTGCCCAGCGCGACCCTGCACCTGGTTGAAAGCACAGGGAAAAAAGCGCACTTTCTCAATACCTTGTCCGCGGAACTGGGTCTGCTCAAGCGCGTCAAGGTGTACAACGAACGAGCCGAAGTCTTAACCCTTTACAAAGGCTCCGCAGTCTCCAAAAGTGTTCCACGTGGAACAAAAACCAAGCCTGCTCCAGTCCCTGAAGCAAGTGTTCCACGTGGAACAGTCCCCAGTCTACGTGATTTCGCGGATGGAGTGTTCTTCCGGGGCGTAGCGCGTTTGGCCAGCCTGGCGGAACTAGGCGCCCCCTTCCTCAAGGTGGGCGGATTACTGGTCGCCTATAAAGGACCCAAAGCCGGCGAGGAGCTGGTCGAAGCGGCCAAGGCCATGAAAGAACTAAAGATGGAGCTCTGCGAGAAGAGGGACTTCATCCTGCCCGGGGTTCAAGAAGCCAGAAGCCTCATCTGCCTGCGGAAAACCGCTGAAACCATCAAGAAGTTCCCAAGACTCGTAGGCTTGGCCCAAAAAGAACCCCTGCTATAGATCCAAAGTGTTCCACGTGGAACACAGGAGGCTCTGTTTTGGGATCTCCGTGGAACGAAGCAAGTGTTCCACGTGGAACAAAAAACGAAATATCCTTTAAAAATAAAGGTTTATGTGCCAGCCCCTGGGCTTTCATAAAGCTCCAGGCTGAAAAATGTCACCTTTGTTCCACGTGGAACAAATGCGGAGTTTATCGTGATTTTGTCCTCACTACTCATTTACCAATTTCGCAATATCCATAGAATTGAATGGAATCCGCACCCTAAAGCCAACCTTCTCCTGGGCTCCAATGCCCAAGGAAAGACCAATTTATTGGAAGCCCTCTTCTTTTTAGGCACCACCAAAACCCTGCGTCCGGCCACCACCACAGAACACCTGATCCAGCACGAGCAGGACGAAAGCCTGCTAAGGGCCCAGGTCAGCCACCAAGAAGGCGTCCTGCTGCGCGATCTCGAGGCCCAGCTCAGGCGGGGGCAGCCCAAGCATTTTCTTTTGAACTCAAAAAAACTCAGCCCACTGTCCAAGCTCTTCGGCCAGCTGGCGGTGGTCCTCTTCACCCCTGAAGACCTTGATATGGTGAAAGCCGGGCCCCAGGCCCGCAGGCTCTACCTGGACCTGGAAATCAGCCAGTCCAGCCAGGCCTATCTGCAGGACCTGGGCCGCTACCACCGCGCGCTCAAACAACGCAACGCGGCCCTGCGCCTCCATGCCCAGGGCAACACCGGGCTGGAGAGCATCCACGCCTTTGACGAGGAACTGATCCGCGCGGGCACGGCGGTGCTGCGCTTCAGGATGCAGGCCGTGGCGGAGCTCGAACCGCTGGCCGCCGAGGTGCAGAGCCGCCTGGCCGGCGGCTCGGAAGTCCTGGGCATGCGCTACCTCAGCTCCCTGGCCCCGGGCAAGGATCCGGGCCCGCTGGCGCCCAGTCTCGATGAAGCCGGCCTGGCCCACGCCTTCCGCCTGCTGCTGAGGGAAAGGGCCCGCGAAGAGCAGGCCCGCGGAAGCACCCTGACCGGCCCCCACCGCGACGACCTCGAGCTTCTGCTCGACGGCCGCCCCGCGCGCCTCTTCTCCAGCCAGGGCCAGCAACGCAGCATCGCCCTCAGCCTCAAGCTGGCGGAGGTGCAGTTCCTCACCCGCAAGCTCGGGGAGAGCCCGGTGCTGCTCCTCGACGACGTGCTCAGCGAGCTCGACCTGGACCGCCAGGCCCATCTGCTGGCCCTGCTCGACGAGCGCGTGCAAACCTTCGTCACCAGCACCCACGCCCGCGGCCTGGCCTACCAGCCCGGCCAGGTCATGCGCATGTCCCAGGGAAACCTTCTCGTGGACCAGGGATGAGCATGGACCTGGCCGGACTCGGATTCGACAGCCACTTCGCCGAGCAGATCAAGCCCCAGGAAAAGGGCCTGCTCGTGGGCCGGGCCTCCTTCGGGAGCCGCGGCCACTACCAGGTCCTGCTCGGCGGCAACAAGACGGTGAACGCCGAGCTCAAGGGCGTGCTGAGAAAAGGGGCCCGCGGCGACCAGGGCGACTATCCCGTGGTCGGCGACTGGCTGCTGCTCGAACCCAGGGACGCCGACCGCGCCATCATCGTGCGGGCCTTGGGCCGCAAAAACGCCCTCATCCGCCGCGAACAGGCCCGGCGCGAGGCCGGGCGGCGCGCCAGCAGCCTGCAGATATTGGCCGCCAACATCGACTGGGGCCTCATCACCACCAGCCTCAACGAGGAATGGAACGCCCGGCGCCTGGAGCGCTACATCGCCCTGGTGCGCGAGTCCAAGGCCAGGCCCGCGGTGCTCCTGACCAAGGCCGACCTGGCCGAGGACGGAGGGGAGGAAGCCCGCCTGGCCACCCGGGCCCTGTCCAAGGACCTGCCGGTCCTGCTCCTCTGCGCCCCGGACGGCCGCGGCCTGGCGGAACTGCGGGCCCTGCTGGGGGGCCACGGGACCGCGGTGATGATCGGCAGTTCCGGCGTGGGAAAGAGCACCCTGGTGAACGCACTGCTGGGCGACGCCGTCATGGCCACCGCCGAGATCCGCGAAAAGGACAGCCACGGCCGCCACACCACCGCCGGCCGCCACCTGCTCCCCCTGCCCGGCGGCGGCTGCCTCATCGACAGCCCGGGCTTGCGGGACCTGGGCTTGGTGGAGGAGGATTCCGCCGCGGCGAGCTACGACGACATCGCCGAGCTGGCCGCGCGCTGCAGGTTCAGCGACTGCGGGCATTCCAACGAGCCCGGATGCGCGGTGCTGCTGGCCCTGAAAGAGGGCCGCCTGTCCGAGGAGCGCTGGCTGTCCTACGAGAAGTTGAGGGACGAAACCGCCGCCGCCGGCGCTAAAATCAAGGGACGCCCGGAAAAGGGACGCCGCGCCTGAGGGAGGCCATGAAAACCTTCACCGAATACCTGGTCTTCAAGACCGCCAAACGCAGCGAAATCATCAACATCACGCCCAAGCTCGAGGCCCTGCTGGCGCAAAGCGGGATCCTGGAGGGGCTGATGCTGGTGAACCCCATGCACATCACGGCCAGCGTCTACGTCAACGACGCCGAGCCCGGCCTCTACCAGGATATCCTGGAAAAGCTGGAGGAGCTGGCCCCGCACGGCGAAGCCTACAAGCACCACTTCACGGGCGAGGACAACGGCGACGCCCACCTGAAGCGCCAGCTGCTGGGCCAACAAGTGGTCCTCGCCGTGACCAAGGGCCGCCTCGACTTCGGGCCCTGGGAGCAGGTGCACTACGCCGAGTTCGACGGCCAGCGCCCCAAAAGGGTCGTCGTGAAGATCATCGGCGCCTAGGTGAGATCCGAGGAGATGATCAAGCGGCTGGCCCGCGAAGCCGGCTTCGACCTCTGCGGCATCGCCAGCCTGGGATCGCCCCCGGCGGCCTTGCAGGAGCTCAAAACCTGGCTGGCCCAGGGCCGCCAGGGGGACATGGCCTGGATGGAACGCCAGGCGGAAAAACGCCTGGATCCTAAGCGGATTTTATCCGGGGCCCAAAGCCTCATTTGCGTCGGCTTGATCTACAATACCGACCAGCCCTACAGCACCGAGCTCTTCCCCCTGGACGGCCAGGGCGATCCCAAGCCGGCCGAGGGCAAGGGATGGATCTCCCGCTACGCCTGGGGCGAGGACTACCACGCGGTCATGGCGCGCAGGCTCGCGGTCCTGGAGCGGGCCCTGCGCACCGAGGTCGACGCGTGTGCGGACTACCGCTCCTATTGCGACACCGGGCCGGTCAGCGAGAAGGTGTGGGCGGCGGCCGCGGGCCTGGGCTGGCAGGGGAAGAACACGAACCTGATCAACCAGAGGCTGGGCAGTTGGTTCTTCCTGGCGGAGATCCTCTGCACCCTGCCCTTGGAGCCGGACCCGCCGGCCCTGGACCACTGCGGCAACTGCACGCGCTGCCTGGACGCCTGCCCGACCCAGGCCTTCCCCAAGGCCTACGAGCTGGACGCCTCCCGCTGCCTGAGCTACCTGACCATTGAAAAAAAGGGGGAGCTGCCCCCGGAATTCCAGGCGTCCCTGGGCGCCAACGTCTACGGATGCGACATCTGCCAGGACGTCTGCCCCTGGAACCGCACCCGCGTGCTGGGGCACGAGCCCGCCTTCGAGGCCCGTCCCGGCCTCCTGGCGCCGGCCCTCTCGGAGCTGGAGAGCATGGATGATGCCTCCTTCGCGGCACGCTTCAGGGATTCGTCCATGAAAAGAACCAAGGCCGCCGGCTTGCGCAGGAACGCCACCGCCGTTTCCCGAGCCCGCGCGAACAGCGTTCCCAAGGAACCCGAAAGGTCCGATGGAAATCGTCTTTGATCAGGGCGGCATCTTCCTGCCGGAAATCAGCCTGTGGCTGGATCCGCACGAGCCCAAACCCGACGCGACGGCCTTTGTGAGCCATGCCCACGGCGACCACGCCCATTGGCACGCCACCACCATCGCCTCCAGCCCCACCCTGCGGCTGATGCGCTCCAGGATGAGCCCGCCCAAGGAGGCCCAGGCCAAGCCCCAGGCCTTTGGGCAGCGCTTCAAGCACGCGGGCGCCACCCTGACCCTCCTGCCCGCGGGCCACGTGGCCGGAAGCTCGCAGCTGCTGGTCGAATACAAGAAAGAGACCCTCTGCTACAGCGGGGACTTCAAGCTCAGGCCGGACCCGGCCTGCGAGCCCATCCAGGTGCACGAGGCCGACCAGCTCATCATGGAAAGCACCTTCGGCCAGGCCCAGTACCTCTTCCCGCCGGCCAGCCAGACCGTGGAACGCATCGCCGGCTTCGTGCAAAGGGCCCACAAGGACAAGAAGGTGCCCGTGCTGCTGGCCTACAGCCTGGGCAAGGCCCAGGAGCTGATGCTCAGCCTCAAGCCCTGGAACTGGGAGTTCGTGCTGCACCCGTCCATCGCCGCGGTCTGCGAGGCCTACAAGGGCCTGGGCTACGCCCTGCCGCCCAGCCACACCCCCGGCAACACGGGCCTGGACAACAAGGTCCTGATCTGGCCACCGCAGGGCCGCAAGCACGCCTGGTATTCCTCCATCAGCGCGCGCTGCAGGACCGCCTTCTGCAGCGGCTGGGCCATGGACGCGGGCATCAAGTCCCGCATGGGCGTGGACGAGGCCTTCCCGCTGTCCGACCACGCCGATTTCAGCGAGCTGCTGGCCTATGTCTGGCAGGTGCATCCGAAGAAAATCCACACGCACCACGGCTTCGCCGCGGAGTTCGCCTCCCACCTGCGCCTGACCGGCCACGACGCCAACGCCCTCGGCGCCGAGGAGCAGCTCCAGCTTCTTTGAGGATCCATGCGCCCCCTACGCCTGGGACTGCTCGGCACCGGCATCGCCGCGCGCAAGCTGTACTGGCCCGCGCTGAAAAACATGCGCCACGAGGTCCGGCTCCTGGCCTGCGCCAACCGGACGCGCTCCAAGGCCGAGGCCTTCGCGGGCCTGAGCGGGGCGAAGGTCGTCGCGGACGCCAAGGCCCTTTTCGCCCTGCCGGAGCTGGACGCGGTCCTGATCAGCCTGCCCATAGACAGCCAGCCGGCCTACATCATCCAGGCCCTGAAGGCGGGCAAGGCCGTGCTCAGCGAAAAACCCATGGCGCCCAGCCTGGCCGCCGGGCGGCGCCTCCTGGAGCGGGCCCGGCCATTTTCAAGACGCGGGCCCCTGTGGATGGTGGGTGAAAACCTTTTTTTCATGCCCGCCGCAGCCTGGATCGAGGAACTCCTGTGCCAAGGGGCCCTGGGCGACCTGCGCCTAGTTGAGGTACGCCAAAGCGGGTGGACGGACGAATCCGTCCCCTACTTCCACACGGCCTGGCGCAGGCAAGGGCGCTTCGTGGGCGGCTTTGTCCTGGATTCGGGGGTGCATCTCGCGCACGTGCTGCGGCGCCTCCTCGGCGCGCCCAAGGAGCTGCACGGCCTGTCCGCCAGCTTCAATCCCGGCCTTCCGCCCATCGACAGCGCCGTGGCGGTCATGCGTTTTTCCGGCGGCGCCTTGGGCAGCTGGCTCAGCTCATTCTCCAACGCGGCCGGGGGCCCCCAACTGGCCCTGAGGGGCTCCAAGGGCAGCGCGGAACTGTATTGGGACCACGCCGTGTACAAGCCGCGCCAGGGCCGGGAACGCGTGTTCCGTTCCAAAGTGGATTCCTTCACCCTCCAATTCCGGCACTTCGCCCGGGCCGTGCTTCAAAACAAAAAACCGGCCTACACGCCCGCCGGGGCCCTGGCCGACCTGGCCTTCATGGAAAGCGTGGTCAGGGGCCGGATCTTAAGGCCCTAAAAGGCCGCCAACAGACCCATGGAATAATGTCCCCCTCAGACGCGTTTAGGATCAGGGAAAGGCTTCCTTGCGCATCTGAGGCTGCTTATGGGCGGACAAAAAAGAAAAGGGCAGGATCGCCGGGATTCCGGCGGAAAAAACGAGGCCATCCACGGCCCCTATTGGCTTCGCGCCCATCGCGATTGGCGATTCTGGGCGGTGCTGTGGCTGATGCTCCTGGCCATGGCGACCTACGTGTTCACCAACGACCTGGCATGGCGATCCGGCCACATCAGGCCGCCGGTGCCGGCGGTCTCGGGGTCCTAAAAATCAAAAAACTCGGCCCACAAAAAAGACCCTCCTGCCGCTTGGCAGAAGGGTCTTTTATCATGAAATGGCGGAGAGGAAGGGATTCGAACCCTTGATACCCTTTCAGGTATACACACTTTCCAGGCGTGCGCCTTCAACCGCTCGGCCACCTCTCCACACCGCCCGCAAAGGACACAGAGTATGCCAAGGCCCGGCCTAAGGGTCAATGCATGGAATGGGACCGTGGGAATTGACGCTATTCCCCTCCTGGGGGTAAACTAAAGCGTCTATCCCAGATGTCGGACCGCGGTTTTATCTTCCGCTGGAGCCACCCCCGCCTATGCGCAAGCCATCCCTGCTTCTTAGCCTTGTCCTGCTGCCCCTGTTTCCCGCGGCGGCCCAAGCGCAAGAGCACTATGACCGGCCCATCAACATCATCACCAGCAACTACGACCTGGTGGATACGACCTATATCGACCGGGGCCGCATCGACGGGGTGCGGGTCGGCGACAAATTCGCGGTCAAATTCCGCGACGGCAAACTCGCCACCGAGGTGGTGGTGACCGGCGTTTTTGAACGCATGGCCTCGGTCAAGATCGTGGACAGCTGGCTCCTCAAGAACGGGCAGCTGGCCAACTACAAGCAGCGGCCCATGGTCGTGGCCCTGGAAGCGGACTCCCGCAGCAGCGCCTCCGGCCGCCCCTATTCCGAGGAACCGAAAATCTCCACGAGGGCTTCCGTTGCCCCATCGAGCGCAGCGGCGGCTCCGGCCGCGCCCCAGAACACGGCCGTGGGCCTGCCCCCGGCTCCGGGCGCCAACGCCTCCCTCGACGGCGGACTACCCCCAGCTCCCGGTATGAGCCCGGACCAGGCGGGCGGACTCCCCCCGGCCCCCGGGATGAGCCCGAACCAAGCGGGCGGACTCCCCCCGGCTCCGGGGATGAGCCCTGACCAAGCAGGCGGACTGCCGCCGGCCCCCGGCGCTGCCCCCGACAACGGCATGCCCCCGGCCCCCGGCGCTGCCCCCGACAACGGCATGCCCCCGGCCCCCGGCGCTGCCCCTGACAACG
>Ga0210388_10000320_pt1 | contig 41363 bp, 26 predicted proteins | sample IncBWC19OmetaG_FD_155485 | JGI IMG/M metagenome (GOLD analysis project Ga0210388, IMG submission 155485) | Forest soil microbial communities from Barre Woods Harvard Forest LTER site, Petersham, Massachusetts, United States - Inc-BW-C-19-O ...
CCAGGCCGTCGTCCGCACCATCGAACGCGTTGCACCGAGCGACGTGCCGATCCTCATCACCGGCGAAAGCGGCACGGGCAAGGAAGTCATTTCCGACCTCATCCACAGCATGAGCCCGCGCGCGAAAAACAAAATCATCAAAGTCAATTGCGCCGCCCTGCCCCGCGAACTCATCGAAAGCGAATTGTTCGGCTCCGTCAAAGGCGCGTTCACCGGCGCGACCACCGACCGCGAAGGTTTGTTCCGCCAGGCCGAGGGCGGCACGCTGTTCCTCGACGAAATCGGCGAGATGCCGATTGATACGCAAAGCAAGTTGCTCCGCGTGTTGCAGGACCAGAAAGTCCGGCCCGTCGGCGGCAAGACCGATTACCAGACCAACTGCCGCCTGCTCGCCGCGACCAACCGCAAGCCCGAGGACGCCATCAAGGACGGCAAGCTCCGCGAAGATTTGTTCTACCGCATCAGCGCCATTTCCGTCCACATCCCGCCGCTGCGCGAACGCCGCGACGACATCATGCCGCTCGCGAACGCCTTCCTGAAAAAATTTGCCGCGCAGGCCAACCGCGTGCTCACCGGCTTCACGCCGCAGGCCGTGGAACGTCTCACTTCCTTCGACTGGCCCGGCAACGTCCGCCAGTTGCAGAATGAAATCCAGCGTGCCGTGCTGCTCTCCGAAGGGCCGGCCGTCAACGTCACCGACCTCAGCATCAGCGATGTGAAATTCATCCCCACCGAAGGACACGACACCGCCTTCACGCTGCTCGAAGGGGTGGAACGCAACGCCATCATCCAGATGCTCAAGGAAACCGGCGGCAACAAGCTCGAGACCGCCAAACGCCTCGGCATCGGCCGCCAGACGCTCTACAACAAGATCAAGGCCTACGGTATCGAGATGTGAATTAGCGGTCACGGGGCTTTTAAGTCCAAGACAGGCTGCAAAATGTGTGGCCTAATTAGTGTTAGGCCACATCGCAGGAATGAAAAAAGTTTTGCATAGACTCAAGGCTTCGGTGTTTTACTTTATTTTTGCGTTCGTCGCTTTTCTGTTCGCTTCTGCCGCCATCCACCCTGATAGTTTGCGATTCCGCAACCGCGAAACACCGACCGATGGGCAGCGAACCGCTGGGATTGTCGTATTATTTTTGATGGTGCTGATTGCCGGTTATGGAGCGGTCAAGTCGGCGCAGCGAGATTTGAGACATTGGCGGATGAGGCACAAGGAGAGAAAAGATGATCATGTGGACTAACATCATATGTGGACTAACATCATAAACAGGCCGTCAATTTTGATTCACAAAAGTCATTACCCATCATGAAAAAACGATCTACTATTTTTCTCGCCCTCGCCGCCCTTGTGGTTGGTGGGGCCATCGGTAACGCCATTTCCTCCCATTACTCCGGACAGATGCTGCAGTTTCAGATCGTCGCTGCTTCCTTGAAAGGAGTTTCGGATTCTTACAAACCACTAAAATTGCTCCGCAATGGCGATACAACCAACGCCGCGGATGTGCTGCAAACGCAAATGAACACCGCGCTGCAACGGGTGGACCTGGTGGCGCAGGCGTACAACCGGCCCGACATGCTCACCAACGCCAGCGTGGTCAACGCCAAGGCGTTGAAATAGGCGTGGCAAGAAAACAGAATTTGAAACCGTGGCCGAACTCGGTGGGGCGAGCGTCCTCGCGAGCCGCTTAAACCTAAGGCTCACGACGGCTCGCGAGTACGCTCGCCCCACCAGCTTTTTGGAATTAGATTGGATTTGGATTTTTCTTCAGCCGCTTACCGCCTACATTTCACGAGTGCAACAATCGTCCCGCAAGTTTCCATGGCTCGTCTGGCTCGTCGCAGGAGTCATTGTGATTGCCGCTGGCTTTGCACTGGATAACCGCGCCCAAACAGCATTGAATGTCTTGGGCAATCCCCATCTAAAAGGCTTCGCGTGGTGGCTTTCCAAATCCGCCGAAGGCGAAATCATCGGCGGCCTCGGCATCTTGCTGGCGATAATTTGTTTCATCCGCCGCCAGCAGTTGCTCGCCGGACGAATATTTTTCGTGTTCGCCTCCGCGTTGTTGATCGGCTTGGCAGGAACCATCATACGCACCCTTACCGGTCGCACCCGTCCCGGCATTCATGCACCGCCAGACGTGGCCCAAGGCTTTTATGGCATATGGCACGACGGCCATTTTATCCTGGGACACGCGGCATTCAACGCATTCCCCTCCGGCCACTCTGCCGTCGCCGCCGGTCTTGCTGCCACCGTGACTTTGATGAACCGAACCTGGGGCGCAGTTGCGTGGATCTATGCCGTCGCCGTGATGTGGTCGCGCGTCGCGTTGCAATGGCACCATCTCTCGGACGTGCTGGCGTCGGCAATATTGGCGTGGCCGCTGGCGTGGTTCCTGAAAAAACACCTCGCGCCGACGATAGAATGGCATTGCGAGAATTTTTCACGCCGTTAGGTATTTTCCCCGGAGTGCGCCCGTCCCCGGGCGCTGCAATAGGCAAACGACCGGAAGCCTCTACCATTTTAAGACGTGCGTTTAATAGAACATTGCAGTGGCCGGGGACGGCCACACTCCGCGACAAGTCGGGGATGAGGTGTACCTTCCACTAATTTAATAGCGGACCCTGTCCGTCTTGCTCTTCCACTCGGAGAAAACCGCCAACGCTTCGCCGTGCAGCAGTTGTTTCATCGGGATCAGCCGTTTGGAGATGGGCTTCGGTACTTCGCGGTAGATCAGGTCGTCGTCGAAATCGATTTTTGCCGCGTCCTTGCGCGTGTTGGCGTAATAGACCTTTTTGAAACGCGCCCAATAAATGGCCGACAGGCACATCGGGCATGGCTCGCAGCTCGTATAAAGTTCACAGTCGTCGAGCTGGAAGGTTTTCAACTTTTTGCACGCATCACGGATGGCCGTGACCTCGGCGTGAGCCGTGGGGTCATTCGTGGACGTGACCTGGTTCCAGCCGCGACCGACGATCTTTCCGTGGCACACAACGACCGCGCCGAACGGTCCGCCGCAATTTGCCCGCATCTTGGAAAGCGAAAGCCGGATGGCTTCCCGCATGAATTTCTCCTTCATCTTTTTATTTTAACCACGGACGGACACGGATGAACACGAATTTTTTCTCCTTCTCATCGTCATCCTCGTGCTCATCCTCGTCTTGTGATTTGAGCATGAGGATGACGATGAGGATGATTATGATTTTTCCCCGCCGCCAAACAATAGCCGCAAGCTGTTCATCACCACCACCACCGTGCTGCCTTCGTGACCAACCACCCCGATGGTTAGCGGAATCTTCCCGACCAGGGCGAAACAAACGAGCACCACGACCGCACCCAGCGAGATGAAAAGGTTCTGCTTGATAATCGCGGCCGCCCGCTGGCTCAAACGGAATGCCGCGAGAAAGTTTTCCAGCCGGTCATGCATCAGGACGACATCGGCTTGCTCCAGCGCCGCGTCCGAACCGCGCGCGCCCATCGCCACCCCCACGTATGCAGCCGCCAGGCTCGGCGCATCGTTCACACCGTCGCCGACCATCGCCACCTTGTTGTCGGCGCTTAATTCGCGGATGGCTGCGACTTTTTCCTCCGGTTTCAACCCGGCGCGGACGTCGTCCAGCTTCAATTCCGACTTCAAATAATCGGCGGCGGACTGGCGGTCGCCGGTCAGCACCACGAACTTCAAGCCTGCCTGCCGCAACTCTTCGATCACTTCTTTTGCCTGCGGCCGGATGTCGTCACGCAAAACAACACACCCGACCAATTCATCTGTGACGACCCAGACTTGTGAAACTGCGCCAGCCAGTTCAAGGCCGCGCAACAGCGCGGCCCTACCAGCAGCGGTAGGGCGGAGCGGCTGCTCCGCCACCCATTCGCGTTTGCCGAGCACAATTTCCCTGCCGTCGTATTGCGCCTTCAACCCCTGCCCCGTCACAGATTCGAATTTGGAAAACTCAAGCGTGGCCAGACCAAGCTGTTTGCCATGACGCGTGATGGCGCGCGCCAGCGGATGCGTGGACAATTTTTCGAGCGAATATGCCAGTTGTGCGATCTCGTTTTCGCGGCCGGCCGGAAAACTTTCGATCTTCTCCACGCGCAACTCGCCGGTCGTCAATGTGCCCGTCTTATCAAGACAGACTGTTTTTATTTCCGCCAATTTTTCTACCGCCGCGCCGCCGCGGAACAAAATTCCATGGCTCGCACTCCACGCGATCGCCGCCAGCACCGCGCTCGGGATTGAAAGCACCAGCGCGCAGGGCGACGACACCACCAGCAGCGTCATGGTACGATAAAACGCGCTATGTGATTCCGCCGCCGAGGTGAATGCGGCCAGATGAAATCCCAGCCACCAGACAAAAAACATCGTCAGCGAAAGCCCCAGCGCGCCATAGGTGTAATATGTGCTGAACTTGTCGGCGAACCGCTGCGCGGGCGCCTTTTGCTGCTGCGCCTCGCGGATGAGCTTGATGATTTTTTGGAGCGAACTTTCCGAGGCCGGTTTGGTCACGACGACTTCCACCGCGCCCCAAAGATTGATCGTTCCGGCCAGGACGGGGTCGCCGACCTTTTTTTCAGCGGGCGTCGCTTCGCCGGTGAGATTGGATTCATCCGCGGCCGTCGTACCTTTGGCAATTTCCGCGTCCACTGGAAATTGCGCGCCGGGCTTGATCAGCAGGCGCATTCCTGCGGAAATTTTTTCCACGGCGACCTCTTTTTCATTACCGCCGGCATCAATAAGCGTCGCTGTTTTCGGTGCGTCACGGAATAATGAACGAATCTCCTTTTGCGTGCGACCGAGGGCGTAATGCTCCAGCGCGCCGGAAAACGAAAATAAGAACAACAACGTCGCGCCTTCCGCCCAGGCACCAATGCTCGCCGCGCCGATGGCGACCGCCAGCATCAAAAAATGCACGTCGAGCACACGCTGTTGCAGACGTTCCCAGACCTCTTCCGCCGGAAACCATGCGCCCGCAAGATAGGCCGCCACAAACGCCCAGACCTTGAATGGCGCGGGAACCGCGAAGGCCGCAAGCAACCCGAATACGCCACATAGCACGGCGGCGACCATCTGCAGCTTCCATTCGTCGGGAGGATGATCGTGGTCATGGTCATCGAGCGGAAGCTCCAGCGCCTTCGCCTCGAAACGGAGCGGCAGATCGCGCCAGCGCCAGAATTTCGGCGCGGTCGGGCATGTCACCCGCGCGATGGTCGTCACCCCGCCGTCGCGCTTGATCGTGATGCGGTTTTTTTCGGCGGCAGACAGCGGTTGATGGCAGGTCGAGCAGTCATTTTGCCCGGAAAGCAGCAAACAGCCATTGCTCGTCGCCGATTTTTTCGCCGAATGGATCCGGGCGGAAATTTTTTGCGTGAGTTCGTCGGCATTCACGCGTCCAAGCGTGGCCACGGAGATTTTATTCTGCGCGGCGTCGATGGTCACCGCCTCGAGCGCCGGCTCCTCGGCCAGCGCCTCGGCGACGGAACGCGCCAGGCAATCTTCGCCGGGTGCATCGTCGTGATCGTGATGATGATGTCCAAAACCCATCTTCTGATTTGTAACATATTGCGCGAAAGTGCGCGAATAATTTGCGCGGCCGGAGGGCGAACGGTAGATTTAATCGGTGACGCACAAGTCCGGTCAACCGCAGTGGTTTAACGCCGGGCGGGAATTCTTTCCCGCCATGCTGTCGGCCATCGAGGGAGCCAAAACCAGTGTCGAACTGGAAATCTATATCTTCGCCGGCGACCAGACCGGCCAGACATTTTTGCAAGCATTGACGGGTGCCGCCCGGCGCGGCGTTCAAGTCCGGGTCCTGGCCGATTCCTTTGGTTCGTTCCTGCTGCCCGGAGATTTTTTTGCCCCGTTGACCGCTGCAGGCGGCATGGTGAAATTTTTTAATCCGCTTCGCTTCAGCCGCTTTGGAGTGCGCGATCATCGCAAACTGCTCTTGTGCGACCAAAAAACCATCTTCATCGGCGGCGCGAACATTTCCGACGACTATGCCGGCGATGGCATCACGCAGGGCTGGTTTGACACCATGACCCGATTGGAGGATGCCACGCTGGCCACTTTGCTCCTGATGGAATTTCAACGGCTGTTCACAAATGCTGAATTTGAATCCACCAAACGCCGGCGTCTGCGCGCATTCCGGCCGTTGCGCCGCAAAGACGGCGAAACCCAATTGTTTCCCGAGAAGCCCGGCCGCAACGCGGGCAGTTTCCAGCGCGCATTGCAAAATGAACTCGCCAGCGCCACGACCGCCGATTTCATCACCCCGTATTTCCTCCCGCGCCGCCGGTTGCGGCGGGAACTGCGCCAGGTGGTCAAACGCGGCGGCCGGGTGCGCCTTTTGCTGGCCGGCAAGAACGATGTTCTTCTCGCCCAACTGGCCGCTTATGTTTATTACCCCCGCCTGCTCCGCGCCGGTGTGGAAATCTACGAATACCAGCCGCAAATCCTGCACGCCAAACTCTACCGCGTGGACGGAAAAGTCTTTGCCGGGTCCACCAATCTGGACGTGCGCAGCCTGAAATTGAATTACGAATTGATGCTCTGCTTCCGCGACACCGCGAGCGTGAAAGCGGCGAAGAAAATTTTTGAGGACGCCCTGCAACATTCCCGGCGGATCGAACTCAAACCGTTCCGTAAATCACAAGGTTTCTGGCAACGGTGGAAAAATCATTGGGCGCATTTCCTTCTGAAGCGGATCGATCCGCTCGTGGCCTTGCGCCATATCCGCTAGGGTGGCAAACGGAGTGCGCCCGTCCCGGGCGCTGCAATGGCCAATGACCGGAGGCTCTCAAACATTTCACGGCAGTCGTGAATCGAACGTTGCAGTGGCCGGGACGGCCACACTCCGGGGACTTTCGCCTTGTAAAAAATCGGCGGGGAATAAATCTTCTTCGTGCATGAATCAAAAGCGTCTGCCGAGCTTGCCGCATAATCCCGGCGTGCGCGATTTGGTGCGCGGCAAGTGCAAAGGGTCCCGTTCGCTTTCACAAGAGGATACAGAGCGCGGCTTTCAGGGCTGGCACGAAGGCGGATATCTGCCTCATCGCGATGAACCAGGCCTGATTCAATTCGTCACCTTCCGTTTGGTTGATGCATTTCCGGAAACGTTGCGTTCCGAGTGGGAAGCCTTATTAAAAGTTGAGAATGACCGCCAGCGGCACATTGAATTGGAAGCATATTTGGACAAAGGGCGCGGCGAATGTTTTTTGCGTCAGCCAGAAATCGCCAAAATGATTGAGGATTCACTTCGCTTTCGGCATGACAAAGATTATGAACTGTCGGCATGGGCGATCATGCCTAACCACGTCCATCTGCTTTTCAAAGTGTTTGAGACTCCCATGTCGCAATTGATCGATGCATGGAAAGGTTTCACCGCCAAGCAGGCTAACAGGCTTCTTGGGCGAAAAGGAAAATTCTGGCAAGCCGGCTATTGGGACACCTACATACGAAGTGCAGAGCACGAGCAACGGACGAAAAATTACATCGAAGGTAATCCTGTAAAGGTTGGCTTGGCGGTGTCCCAAAAAGAATGGCCGTGGAGCAGCGCACGTTTTCGGGATGGTTACGAGCGGCTTTGTTTGCCCGACTGATGGAGTGCGCCTGTCCCGGGCGCTGCAATGGCCAATGACCGGAGGCTCTCAAGCATTTCACGGCAGTCGTGAATCGAACGTTGCAGTGGCCGGGACGGCCACACTCCGTTAAGATGTCTTGGTTCCGCTGCTCATCCCAGCAGGCTCTTTACCTTGGCCAGCGCTTCGTCCAGCTTGCTCGCGTCCTTGCCGCCGCCGCGCGCCGAATCAGGTTTGCCGCCGCCTTTGCCACCAACAATGGGTGCGATGGTTTGGATAATCTTGCCGGCCTGGACTTTGGCGGTGAAATCGGTGGAGACCGCCGCAATCAACGTGACCGCCCCGTTCGCCGCCCCGCCAAGGACGATGACGCCTTTGAACTGCGATTTTAGCGAGTCAGTGATGGCTTGCAGCGTGTCGCCGTCACTGGCACCAAGATTTGCGATGATGGCGGGGATGCCATTGATGGTCTCGGCTTTCGCAATCAGGTCTTTGGCGCTGCCAGCGGCTTCGCGCTGTTGTGCGGCCTTCAGGGACTTCTCCAATTCCTTTTGATGTGCGAGCAAAGCTTCGACTTTCTTTTCCAGCTCGTGCACTGGCGAATTGATCTTGCCGGCAATGCTGCGGATAAGCTGCAACTGCTCGTTCGCCAGTTCGTAAGCGTTCAGACCGGCAACAGCCTCGATACGACGCACGCCGGCAGCGATGGCGTTTTCGCCGACGATGCGGAACAAGCCGATCTCGCCCGTTGCGCGCGTGTGCGTACCACCGCAAAGCTCCATCGAATAGCCATCCAGCTTGTGCGCGGCACCGCCGATCTGTACGACACGCACGGTGTCGCCATACTTGTCACCGAAGAATTGCATCACATCCTTGCGGCCTTTGACATCCGCATGAGGGACTTCCGTCCACGAAACCCCGGCATTTTCGAGGATGCGTTCGTTCACCAACTTCTCAATGTCGGCGACCTGCTGCGGCGTAAGTGGCGCGCTGTTGAAATCGAACGTTAATTTATCCGGCCCGACGAAGGAGCCTTTTTGCGACGCTTCTTTGCTGGCGACTTCGTGCAAGGCCCAGTGCAAAAGATGCGTGACGGTGTGATGGCGTTGGATCGCATTGCGGCGGGATTTATCCACAGTCAACGTGACATGCTGGCCAGGCGCAGGGGCGTCGCCGCCCTCGATGAAATGCAACCAGGTGTTGCCGGACTTCTGCGTGTTGACGATTCGCCAGAGCTGGCCGCTGCCGGTGAGTTCGCCGGTGTCGCCAACCTGCCCACCCATCTCGGCATAACAGACCGAATTATTGAGCACCACGGCGGTCTTGTCCTTGAGCGCAACAACTTCCTGTACATCCGCGCCGATGTGGCTGTGGTCATAGCCGACGAATTTCGTGGGCGTGGTGGTCTCGATTTGTGAAAGCGAAATCACTTCTTTCTTCTGCGCAGCACGGGCGCGGGCACGCTGCTCTTCCATCAACTTTTCAAAACCTTCCTTGTCCACGGTCAAACCGCGCTCGCGCGCCATCAACTCGGTAAGGTCGAGCGGGAAACCATAAGTATCGTAAAGTTTGAATGCAAAGTCACCGGTGATTTGGGGAGCGCGCCCGCCCCGGGCGCTGTTTCCCGCGCCCTCGCGGGAAACTTCGGCCGTGTGAGTTGCAACCGAAGTATCCGGAGTCCACAGCCAGCGATAATTCTCCGTGAGGGGGACAACTCCATTATCCCAAGGATTTCGGCAGATATAATGAAATTTTTCTTCCAAATCAGTATCACCACGCATCAGGCGATCAAAAGATTCTTCCTCCCAAACATGAACACCCGTCACTTTTGCCGCTTTGTTGATTTTGTGCGCCGTGGTTGATTTGATACCGTGCAAAATTTCTCCAAGCGGAAAAAAGACCGGCTTTCCGTCCTGGTTCTGTTCCTTGATTTGCGGCTCAAACAATAAATGAACGTGGTCAGGCATCACGCATGCGGCAAAAAGTTGATATTGCCGATGCGTGTGCGCGTAGAGAATGCTCTCAAGCACAAGGTCACGCTCGGCGGGCGTTAATTGACGTTTCTGACGCGTGGAGAAAGTCACCATGTATTTGCCCCACGGGCGCTCAAAATGGGGGAGACGCCTTTTGGAGTATTTTGCACCTTGGTTGTTGGATGCCTCGGTGCCGACCGCGAGGGCGCGGTCGGCTGCGCCCGGGGCGGGCGCGCTCCCGTCAAAACCGGTCAGTCGTGCTGCTTCTCCATTAAACAATTCAATTCCCCGATCCAACGTCTTATTAAACGCCTCTTCTTCTATGCGGATGGTTTCCTGCACTTGCTTTTTGCGGGCGCGGATTTCAGGGAAGACGTCGCCCATCGTCTCGGCGAGCACGTCCACGAGCTTGTAGAAAAACGGCTCTTTGAATCCAAGTGTACGGCCATAGCGCACGGCGCGGCGCAGGATGCGGCGCAGGACGTAGTTGCGGTCGTTGTTGCCGGGCTGGATGCCGTCGGCGATCGCAAAACTTAGGGTGCGGATGTGGTCGGCGATGACGCGGAAGGCTATGTCGAGGGCGATTTGGTCAGAGGACGGTGCAGCGCATGTTTCGTCGGGATCTTCATCGTCCGGGCAATTGGAATGTGGTTTTTCAATGCCATGATCCCCCACTTCAATGATGTTACCCTGCCCTTCGCCGCTGGTCTTGAGCGGGGTTGACGAGGGTTTTGCGGCATCGCCGGGCAAGGTGCTGCCGTATTTCTTAACGCTCATCTTTTCCAACGCGTCGAAAATCGGGCGGAAGATGTCGGTTTCGTAATTGGAAATCTTGGCGTTGGCGAAGTCGGTCAGGTTTTTGGTGCCCTGAATGATGCTCGTGACGCGCTCAAAACCCATGCCGGTGTCCACGTGCTTGGCAGGCAACGGGGAAAAGGTGCCGTCGGGATTGGCGTTGAACTGGATGAAGACGAGATTCCAGATCTCGATACAGCGGGCGTCGCCCTTGTTCACCAGCGAACCTTGGGTGTTTCCTTCCGGCGTCAGGTCGATGTGCAATTCGGAGCATGGGCCGCACGGGCCGGTTTCGCCCATCATCCAGAAATTATCCTTCTTGTTGCCGTTGACGATGTGGATGTTCGGGTCGAGGCCGACGCTCCGGAATTTTTCGGCCCAGAAATTCCAGGCCTCCTGGTCGAACTCACTCGGGTCGTTTTTAGATTTGTCCGGACTGTAAACGGTGGCGTAAACCCGTTGCGGCGGAAATTTCCAGATGCCGACGACGAGTTCCCAGGCCCATTCGATGGCTTCCTGCTTGAAATAATCGCCGAAGCTCCAGTTGCCGAGCATCTCGAAAAAGGTGTGGTGATAGGTGTCGAGGCCGACGTCGTCCAGGTCGTTGTGCTTGCCGCCGGCGCGGATGCATTTCTGGGTGTCCGCTGCGCGGCCGGGCGTGTAGGGGCACCGGGTCTGGCCGAGAAAAATGGGCACGAACTGGTTCATGCCGGCGTTCGTGAACAGCAGGTTCGGCGAATCGGGCATGAGGCTCGAAGAGGGCACGATGGTGTGCTGTTTCGATTTGAAAAAATCCAAAAAGCTCCGGCGGATTTGAGTACTGGTCATCATTTGAAAACGGGCGTGAACTTTAATAAATTTGGGGACGGCATGCGAGCGGAAGTTTTGGCATGAAGCCGGTCAACGCTTGTTGCGGGCGTCCAATGCATCCGCAAACCGTCCCGGCCCGATGCGCTGGCGGAAATCATCCGGCGCAACCTTGATGAAAAATGGCGTGACAGGAAACTTCAGGAGAATCGGGGGGGGAGACTTCCATACAAGCACGAAAAAATTTCCATGCAAGGTCTTTATTGTAAAACCTGGAAAATTTTTTTGTAAATTTCGCTTGAGAAAAATCCCGAACCGGACGATTAATTATGCAGCAGCTGATCTTTGTAAAAATAAAAATTTCCCTGCCCTGTTCGTGATTCGCCACAGTCCTTGGACCGTAATTAAAACGAACTCGGGATGAGCCGCAGACGGTGGCCAACATGTCGGCATTACGTCCGAAAGTTGTAAGCCATCGGGCAAGTCCCACATATGTAAAACATATGTTCATAGGATCTAGTTCGACACGGCAATGGCGGGGGTTCTTTCAGATTGTCCGGCATGCATGCTAACACCGGCAATCAAAGCCCGCCACCCGTTGCGGGCTTTTTTATTTTGCGAACATCAGAATCATTCTCGTCCTCTTCCCCATCCCTGGTTATCATTATTTTATTATGGCGCGTGACGATCTGTTTTCCACACCGGCTGTGAATCAGCCGGAGGAAAGACCCATGGCGCCCGGGGCGGAGAATAATTTCCGCAACCAGCCGCTCGCCGCGCGGATGCGTCCGCGCAACCTCGATGAATACGCCGGGCAGGCGCACATTCTCGCCCCGGGACAGCTTCTGCGCCGGGCCATCGAGGCGGACCGGATCCAATCGCTGCTTTTCTACGGACCACCGGGCACGGGCAAAACCTCGCTTGCCCAGATCATCGCGCGGCAGACAAAATCAAAGTTCGAACGCTTGAGCGGCGTCGAGTCCAACGTCGCGGATATGCGCCGGGTTTTGTCCGCCGCCGCGAACCGCCTGGAAAATACCGGCGCGTCCACGATCCTGTTCATCGATGAAATCCACCGGTTCAACAAGGCGCAGCAGGATGTATTGCTGCCGGACGTGGAAAGCGGCGTCATCAAGCTCATCGGCGCGACCACGCACAACCCGTTTTTCTTCGTCAATTCGCCGCTGGTCTCGCGCTCGCAAATCTTTGAACTGCGTCCGCTGACCGAGGACGATCTGTTCTTGCTGGTGCAACGTGCTTTGAAAGATGAGGAACGCGGGCTGGGGTATCTGAAAATTTCCGCCGAGGAAAACGCGTTGCGGCATCTGGCCAAAATCGCCGACGGCGACGCGCGCAAGGTTTTGAACTCGCTCGAAATCGCCGCGTTGACCACGGTGCCCGATGCCGACGGCCTCATCCGCATCACGCTGGCCGTGGCCGAGCAGAGCATCCAGAAAAAGGCCGTGGTTTACGATGGCGATGGCGACGCACATTACGACACAATTTCGGCGTTCATCAAATCCATGCGCGGCAGCGATCCCGATGCGGCGCTGTACTGGCTGGCAAAAATGATCCACGCCGGCGAAGACCCGCGCTTCATCGCCCGGCGGATCGTCATTTGCGCGGCGGAAGACGTAGGCCTGGCCGATCCAATGGCGCTGGTGCTGGCGAATGCCGCGCTGGCCGCGGCCGAATTTGTCGGCTGGCCGGAGGCGCAGATTCCGCTGGCGGAGGCGACGATTTACATCGCCACCGCGCACAAGAGCAACTCCGCCTACAAGGCCATTGGGGCCGCGCTGGAAGACGTGCGTTCCGGCCGCACGATTCCCATACCGGAACATCTGCGCGATTCACATTACAAGGGCGCGGAGCGTCTCGGTCACGGCAAGGGCTATCAATACGCGCACGAAGGTGAAGGGCATTTCGTGGCGCAAGATTATCTGGGTGTGGACAAAATTTTTTACGAGCCGACCGAACAAGGCGTGGAAAAAAAGATCAAGGAACGGCTGGAGAACTGGCGGAAACAATTTGCGGAAAAGCGGAAAAAAACTCCCGGGCATTAATTGTCCGTGATGTGCAAACGTAGCATCGCCCATTTTGGCGTGCGTAGGATACAAGGTCTAAATCTTCGCCCCGGACCTCCCCTTAATGGCATGTATTCGGGAAACTAACCATTTGGCTAGCTTGGAAAGTTGCAAATGACAGGTAGCCTCATCCCGTATCCCCCTGCTTAACGAAAGCAAACACGTATGAACCCGATGTTTCATCTTCAGACCACAACCATGTCATCCACATCCCTGCAAAAAACGAATGGTAACGAATTGAAATCCCGCAGCAGGAGAATCTTTAAAGTCATTTTTGCCCTGATGGTTGTGATCGCCTTCACCGCCCTGAATGCGTCAGCCGCGCTCAATGCTTACGAGCCGTTTAATTATGCCACCGGCAGTTTTGTCAACAACACGGCCAGCACCGGTGCCGGTTTTACCGGCAACTGGACGTGCGGTGGCGCCGGCACCATTGTGTCCGGCCTCACTTATTCCGGTCTGACCACGGCCAATAACTCTTTAAAATCCGGCGGCAGCCGGCAATTCGTCAGTCTGGCCACCCCGCTCTCCAGCGGCACCCAATGGATCAGCTTTTTGTACACCGCGTCCGGCAACATGGGAGGAAATATCGATGGTGTCTATTTTCCCAACGGCGGCACCGGATTGTTTTTCGGTTTTGGCCTGGCACCTAACACCGGCACCCAAGGCGGCTTGGGTCTGGGTTCCATGACCACTACCGGCTCCAGCGCGCAAGGCGCATCCAGTCTCGCCAGTTCCTTTCAAGGCACATATGGCGCGACTTATCTCGCGGTCCTGAAAATTCAATTTAACACTTCAGGGAACAATGACACCGTGACCGTTTATCTCAATCCCGTTGCGGGCGCGTCGGCACCCGGTGTAACCGCCACCTACACGTTAAGCTCGTTCGATGTCGGCACCATCGCCGGCATCGGTTTGAATGTCCAGGGCGGTGCGAACATCACGGTCGATGAAATCCGGGTGGGCGATACGTACGGCGACGTGGTGGGATATCTCCCGCCGCCCTCTGCGCCGACCGGAGTGACCGCCACGCCCGGCATCAACTCGGTCGCGCTCATCTGGAATGCGTCCAGCGGTGCCACCGGCTACAAGGTGCTACGCGGCATCAGCACAGGAAATTATACCGTGACCAATAACGTGGCGGTGACCAACTTTACGGACATCACGGCGGTCGGCGGGACGCCATATTTCTACGCGGTGGAAGCCACCAATTCTTCCGGTGCCAGCGCAAATTCTTCGGAAGTTACGGCCACGCCGACCATCGCGCTCCCCGCAACCCCCGGCGGCGTGACCGCTACAGGCACCAATGGCGCGGCCAACGTGAGTTGGAATGTCGCCACGGGTGCCGCCAGCTACAATGTCAAACGCTCGACCACCAGCGGGACCGAGGCCACCATCACCAATGTTTCCACGACCAGTTATCTGGATACAGCCGTGGCCAATGGCACGCCGTATTTCTACGAGGTTTCGGCCACCAACAGCGCCGGGGAGAGCGGCAATTCCACCGAGGTTTCCGCCACGCCTAATGTTCCGCCAGCGGCCCCGACCGGTCTTGGAGCCACGCCGGGCACCAATCAAGTGGCGTTGTCCTGGACCGCTTCGGCAGGAGCCAGCAGTTACAACGTCAAACGCTCAACCTTGAGCGGATCGGAAGTAACGATCACCAATGTCACTACGACCAGCTACACCGATTCCACGGCGGTTAAATTCACGCAATATTTCTACGTCGTCTCCGCCTTGAGCGGTTATGGAGAAGGTGCAAATTCGAGCGAAGTCGCCGCGACACCGACCGGTTCCTATGGGCCGACGGATTATGAATCATTCAACTACGCTCTCGGCACCCTCGCGAACAATACTCCCAGCACCGGCACCGGGTTCACCGGCAATTGGACCGTGTCCGGCAGCCCGGCCATCGTGGCTGGTCTCACGTATTCCAATCTACCCACGAGCGCCAATGCCTATCAGCATAGCGCCGCCGGCAGCCAGACGACGGAAAACTTCGCCACCCCGCTCTCCAGCGGCACCAAGTTCATCAGCTTCCTGTTCAAAGGCAGCGGCAATTCCGGCGGCGATTCCGTGGGTGTGTTCTTCAAGGGAAACAATGCCAACAGCCTGTTCGCCGGTTTCCATGTGCCCAACGGGGCCAATACCACCGGTTTTGGATTGGGCACGGTCAACAGCACCGTTCTCGCCGGTGCCACCGGTTTGGGCAGTGCCGTTAACATTGACAATACCGCCGTGCATTTCATTGTTCTGGAAATCGATTTCAACACCTCCGGCACCAATGACACGGTCAGTCTTTGGATTGATCCGCCGGCTGGTATGTCCACTCCCGGTGTCGCTGCCAATGTGGTAAACAGCACTTTCGATGTCGGAACCATCTCCGCCTTCGGGATCAATATCACCGGTGGTTACAATCCCATCATTGATGAAGTGCGCGTCGGTGATGTTTATGGCGATGTCGCGGGCTATGGTTCGGGCCCGGCACCCACAATTCCCACCACGTTGGCTCTTTCGATTGCCCAAGGCGAAAGCGTCGGCTGGACCGCCGCCAGCACCAACAGCTATCAACCCCAGGAATCCGTTGACAACAATACCTGGACGAGCATCGGCAGCCTTCTGACCGGCAATGCCACCACCTCGGTGTATGTGGCTTCACCGCAACCTTACTATCGCGTGCTTGAAATTCTGCCGGGTGCGGCAGGCACCAATGTGGTGGCCGATTCCGGCTTTGAAACTCCTGCGGCGAACAGCACCGGTGCCGCCAATTGGAGTTGTGATCCGAATAATACGAACCAAAGTGTCTGGGCCACCAACACCTACGGATCCATCACACCGAACAGCGGTTCGAGCATGCTTTACCTGGAGGGAACCACGCCCGCCAGCGGACCGGTCACGCCGCCCAATGCCTATGCCCGGAGCGACTTGTTTCCGGTGACCGGCGGCCTTACGTACGATCTGCAATTCTTCGCCGCCAATCCGGTAAAAGTCGGCGGCGCAAATCCCCAATACCGGATCACCTACTTCAATGCCGGCAATGGCTACATCTCCGACAGCGGCTTTATCAGCTTTGGGTCCGCCGGTAACACTTTTACGGCTTTCAACCTCACCAATACCGCCCCGGCGGGCGCCGCCTATGCGCAAATCCTCTTCATCCAAGCCGTCGGTGGTGGCAATAGCTTCGATTGGGTCACCCTCCTCGATGATGTCACCGTTCGCGCCACGGTGACTTTTGGCGCCACGAACATCCTGTCGGCCACGAGGCAATTAGGCGCCACCTTCACCGGCACGGTGCAAACCAATGGTGTCACTGCGGGAGGTGCCTCGGGTACGATCAGCTTTTTGACCAACAGCGCAGGCCTGAGCATGAACATCGTCAGTGCCGGCAGCGCCACCAGCGCGACCACCATTCTTAGCCCGCCCTACACCGTCACGGCCATCTACTCCGGTGACAATACCTTTATCGGCAGCACCAACACGCTCACCGTGAACCACGCCAGCGCGCAGGTGGCTTTGCAGAATTTGAGCCAGGCGTATGATGGCACGGCCAAAACGGTCACCGCCATCACCACGCCGGCGGGATTGACCGTCAGCTTCACTTACAATGGTTCATCCGCCGCTCCCACCAACACCGGCACATACCTTGTAATTGGTTCCGTTGTGGACCCGCTGTATGTTGGCGGCGCCACCAATAATCTGGTCATCACGAATGGCGTCAGCCTCGCACCGATCACTTTTGGCAGCAGCCTCTCGGGCGGCCAAATCACCTTGACCTGGCCGTCCGACCATCTGGGTTGGGTTTTACAATCGCAGACCAACAGCCTGAACACGGGCCTTGGCACCGGCTGGATGGATGTTTCCGGGAGCGGAACCAGCACCCAATCGGTTATCAATATAGACCCATCAAATCCAAGCGTGTACTTCCGCCTTCGTTCGCCTTAAGCCGCAATCTGTTGTAAAATAAATGACTCTTTTTTTCTCGAACCGTTAACCATGAGACGTATTTTTTTCCCGACCACCGCCGTCATATTTCTTGGGCTGGCCGCCAGTCAAGGGCAGCCATTGTTGACTCTTCAACCTGGAGTTCAAGTCAGCTGGCCCACCAAGACCAACGACACCTACCAGCCACAATGGTCCCCGGTTTCCGCCAGTTCGTGGAACCCCCTTGGCGCCTCGGGGGCGGGCAATGGCGCGACCAATTCGCTGTTCGATCCTGTTTTCAGCGGTCTGCGGAATTATCGCGTCATGGAAATGGTTCCCGGTGCACCGCCGGTTTCACTGATACCCACGAATGGCGGATTCGAATCGGGCAGCGGAGCGACAGCCAATAACTGGACCGTGGATACGGCCGCCGGTGGTCCCGTATATGCCGTGCGCACCAACGACGCCCCCCACAGCGGTTCCTATAATTTCGAGATCCATCTCGCCAGCACCGGTGCCGGGCCGGTGGTGCAATTCAATCAAGCCGCCATTCCCGTGAACGGTGGAACCACCTATCCATTCACGTTCTACGCCAGCGCTCAAGCAGGGAGTGCCGGAGCCAATGCGCAATGGCGTATCTTTTGGAGCACGGGGGGCGATACGGGATATCAAACTTTTAATCCAGGCAACGCCACCTACTTCTTAATCAGCAATAACGTCGCAGTACCCGCCGGGGCCACGTCAGGCACCATTTATTTCCACTTTGCCGGTGCGGCCTCTTCCAGTCAGTCCGCCACCATTGATTTGGATGATGTCACCCTGGGCAATGGCAGTTCAACCCCGGCCAATCCCGGCTCCACGAATATTATTTCAACGGTCAACGCTCCGGTCGCGAATCTCATCTGGAACTCCACGCTCGGGGTTCAATACTATCCTGAATCCAGCACCAATCTCGCCGCCGGCTCTTGGACCAATACCACCGGGGTGGTCACCGGAAGCGGTGGTACCGAATCCGCCCTGCTGCCAGCCACGGCCAGCACCGCGTTCTTCCGTTTACGCATTCCACCCGTGGTCGTCCTGCCGCCGACAAGCCTGCATCAGATCGCCTCGGGTTCGGTCGGTGCGATCGGGCTTGCTTGGAATGCCAGCCTGACGCCCGGCGTGAGCGGTTACCGCATCCTCTACGGCGATGTCACCGGCACCACCACCAATTCCTTGGATGTCGGTTCCGTAAACAGCGCCATCATTCCCAATCTCAACACCAACGCGACCTATTTTGTCTCCGTGATCACACTTTCCCTGAGCGGCCAAAGCCAGGCTTCCGATGCCACCATCACCGCCCAGCCAGACACCGGTATCGGCATCGTCCCCTTGTTCGACGCCTTTACCGCGCTCGAACCTGACACCATCAGCAATACACCCAGCGCGCTTATCACCTGGATTTCCGACCGTCCGCGCGGCCGTCACGCGCGTGAGAATGGCCCCTCGTTCAGTCTGTATGACACCTACCTTTCCTTCTATTGGGAGCAGCGCATGACCCGGATTCAAATCATCGACACCATCGCCCAAGGCGGCACCGGCATCACCTTCAACATCAGTTCGCTGAACCAGCTCGACACGCCCAATATCCGGTTCTTCTTCCAAGGCCAGACAACGGTAGCGCAATACGCTGACAACCTTTATGCGGGACAAGTGGATTCGACTCTTACCAATTGGTCCACCACCATCACCCAGAATATCAACTTGAACCGGCCCTTGCAGGTCGGCGACCGCATGGAAGTTGAGTTCAGCCCGTTCATGCTCACGGCCACCAACGGCCAGCTTAATTATTACGGCGGTGCCATCCTTTATGTGGTCGGCCAAGGCATCGTCCCGTGGCAGGCGTCGCAATCCAACATTGATTTGAATCCCGCCAACGACGGACCGATTGTCGGCGGCGTGCGCACCAACATTGATTCCTATCCGATTCCCACCAATGGCTGGCTGGCGGGGGTTAATACCATGCCCTATCAATATGCCGGCGAGACCAACCATGTTTTTAACCAGATGTCACCCGGCGCATCACCCCTGACCGGCGAACCTTTCCTGCTTGGTCGCCGGCTGCATCACACGGATTTTGGTGACGGTACGCATGCCGAGCAACCCAACCCGGTTTACCCCGAACAGATCGGAAAACTCGGGCCGAAGTACGTGAACCGCAGTTGTGTCGCTTGTCACGCGAACAATAGCCGCGCATTGCCGCCGGCGCTCGGCCAGCTCATGTTGCAATCCGTCGTGCACGTGGCCAAGGACGCCACCGGCACGCCTGATCCAGTACTGGGCTCCTTCCTGCAACCGCAAAACACCAATGGCGCCGGCGAAGACAGCGTGGTGATCTCCAGCTATACCACCGTCAATGGCACCTATGGTGATGGCACCCCTTACACCCTGCAAAAACCAAATTATTCCTTCTCACCCTATACGCCGGCGTTTTACTCGGTACGCCTCGCGCCACAACTCGTCGGTCTGGGACTGCTCGAAGCCGTGAGCGAAACCACGATTGAAAATCTCGCTGCCGCCCAGGCCGCCGCGAGCAACGGAATTGCCGGTCGCGCCCGCATGGTCATCGATCCCGAGACCGGCCAGTCGCGCCTCGGCCGCTTCGCCTATCGTGGCGCCCAGTCGCGCGTCAAACACCAGATCGCCGCCGCCCTGAACAGCGACATGGGTGTCACCACCTCGGTTTACCCCATACTGGACGGTGATACCAACAGCGGTCCCGTTGAACTTAGTGACATTGATCTGACGAACTGGGTTCGCTATGTCTCCACGCTCGGAGTCAATGCCCGGCGCAACCTGACTGATACCAATTGTCTCCATGGCGAGCAATTGTTCGCCAGCGCAAACTGCACCGCATGCCACGTTCCCACCCTGCAGACCAGCCCATATCATCCCATTGCGGAGTTGCGGAACCAAACCATTCATCCTTATACCGACCTGTTGCTGCATGACATGGGGCCCGGCCTGGCCGATAATTTGGGCGAAGGCAACGCCAGCGGTTCCCAATGGCGCACTTCACCGCTCTGGAGCATTGGTCTTACCCCCGGCGAAAGTGGTGGTGAAGCCTATCTTCACGACGGTCGTGCGCGCACCTTGGAAGAAGCCATTCTGTGGCACGATGGCGAAGCGGCCGCTTCCCGTGAAGCCTTTCAAGCCATGTCCGCCACCGACCGCGCCGCCCTCATCGACTTCCTGAAGTCGCTGTAAGGCTGAAGACCCGGTGCGGGCGTAGGCAAAACTTCTACAAACCGACCGCGCAAGGAATGGAAAAAAAGACCAGCGAACGGCTCGAGCATTGGCGGAAGCTAAATCGCGAAGCCAAAATAATTTTTAGTCCAGCCGTCCGCGCCAGTAACCGGGACGGCGTTTGGCGTGCATTACTGCCAGAATCCAAACACAATCAGGCTCATCCAAATAAACAACCGAATAAGGAAACTTGCGTGCCAGCATACGTCGGGCGGGCGGACTGAAGCGAAAGAAACGACCGGGCTGACAACGCGCTTGAGTAATGAGCCGCTCGATTTCATCGTAAAAACGGACACCTAAATCTGGAGCGATGGCTGCATAGTATTCTGCAGCTTGTGTATATTCAATTTCGGCGTCAGGATGAAAAGCGTAAGATTTCACCGCCCGACAATCTTACGGACACGAGCCGATACTTCCTCACCGGGAATGCCGGACGCCTTGCCGGATTGGATATCTTCAATGCGCCGGGCGATTTCTGCCTGCCATGCCACCTCAGTATCCTTGTCGATAGCGTGCAGGTCTCCGCTCAACCGATCCAGCAATTCGCCAATCTTTTCGGGCGGCCAGTGGCGGGTCTCCTCAACAATTTGCTCCATGCTTATGGGCATGGCTGAAATCTGGCGCAGAAAATTGACTTTGACAAGGGCGAACCGCGCGCCGTAAGGGTCAAGGAGCAACCACTGCCGGCTTGAATCCGGGGGCAACCGGTTTCAACAAAAAGGCGCTGACGGGCGGCACATGCACGGTCAATTGCCCGTTTGATGCCGGCAGCACCGCTTGAACGCCGCCGCTCCATGAACCATCCGGATTGATCGGCGCGCCGCCGATTGTGTAGCCGTTGGTGCTGGAAAGCGACGGCCCCGTCAACTCAATCAAGGCGGCACGATCGACGTCCGGCCCCAAGTTGACGCTCACCACCACGGTATCATTCGTATCCTTGTTGTTCAGCAGGGCGCTGAACGTGCCGTCCGTCTGCCGCACGCCATAAGCGGTGAAATTGATGTTCGAAGCCAGCGCAACGGCGGCCGGAACGATGTTGCCGCGTGGCAGCAGCGAAAACATTTTTAGTCCGTAAAATTCCGGGCGCACCTGCAGGACGGTCTGTCTTCGGTCGAAAAGCGGCGTATAGGGGCTGCGACCGCCGCCATGGAAATTCAATCCCTGGCAGTCATTCAACGCGAGCGTGAACATGAAATCCAGCGACCAGAGCGCGGCACCATAGGCGTCACTCACACGGGCAACGCCGCCATGGGAATAGGAACCGCATTCATCCTCGCGAAATCCAAGGGACAATTTTGCCGGCTTCAACGCCGACACGACGGCGGCCACCGCCTTCGGCAATTTCGGATCGGGTTGCAACAACAGTTGCATGTTGGAGCCGCGCTTCTTGCCGTCGGCCCGGTAATAATGTTGGGTCGCCTGCGAAATCACTCCCGCCTCCGCGAGGGCAAATGACTCCGTCCATTGAGGATTGCCGCCCGACGCGGGGCCCGTCAGCACCCAGCCCTGGGCACCATTGCCAACCGTCCAACCGGGCACGGTATTCGTGACGGCGGCCGCCAGCGGCCGCCATTGCGAAATAAAATCAGCACAGGTGAAATTGGTGGGACGGATGCCATTGTGGGGATACGCTTCCGGTTCGTTGCCAATCTCAAAGCCGAGCAGCCTTGGTCCCAGCGCCTTCGCAACATAGGCAGCCTCGGCGGCACAATTCGTGGGATTGTTGACGGCAAAGTTGAGGCCGTAAATCACCGACCAATTCGCGGGGAGCGCCTTGATAAATCCAGCAAATGAATCCACCTCGGAGGCGGTAACGGGCGTCAAGTTCGACAGCCCGCCCCAGCACGTGGAGTCCGCAGTGCCGCCACCGATGCGTAGTACGGCGGGGCCGATCAGGCTAAACAGTTTCACCAGCGGAACGTTACTGGAGGTGAAAAAACCCGTGGTTATCTGCAATTTCTCGTAGCTCAACCCGACGAACGCCGGGTTTAATGGCAAACCCTTGTTGGTGGGCGGGAAATTTACCTTGGCAGCGACTTCACCCGCCCGCGCGGGGTCAACTCCCAGGGCCAGCGTCAAAATCGCGACTAATACGACTGCACACCGGAACATTGTTTGGTTGGCGGATATCATTAGTTTTCTCACAACAGGTTTTTCTTTTAGTCGTATCGAGACAGACACTGGTTTCAATATGATCGGCTATTTTATTTCATCGGCGTCGTAACAATAGATAATTTTGCCGCAATTTGAGTGATGAATCTTACAGATTTCTTTGGCAGCATTGAAAACAGATGAATTTGCATTCCAAATCCGACCTGCGCCTGAAGGTCCGCGAGGCGCTGGGGAAAATTTCCCTCGCGGTGCGGATGGTGGAGTCCATTGATCTGTGCGCGCGGCTGGAACCGCAATTGCGCAGCGCGCATCGTATCCTGTTCTATTCGCCGCTGGAGGACGAACTGGACGTGTGGCCGCTGCTGGAAAAATTGCTCAAGACGCCGACGGTCTGCGCCCTGCCCGCCTTCGACGTTGCCACGCAGGCCTACTCCGCGCGGCGGGTAAAAAATCTGGAGACAGACATCTTCAGTGGAAAGTTTGGCATATCCGAGCCGGTGGAGGGTTGTGAAGAAATTCTGCTTAACGAGTTCGATCTGGTCCTGGTCCCCGGCATGGCGTTTGATTTGAGCGGCAACCGGCTAGGCCGCGGGAGAGGTTTTTATGACCGGATTCTGGCGCAGGCCAGCGGCATCAAATGCGGAGTCAGCCACGATTTTCAATTGGTGGAGCAACTCCCGACCGAAGTGCACGATGTCAGGGTGGATTTTATCTTTACGCCCAATCGTTGCGTGAAGCGGAGAAAGTAAATTCGAACTCACGAAATCCGAAACGGTTTCGGATTTCGAGACTTAATTTGGATGCTGGTAATCCATCCCGTTAAGCTGGCCGTTTTCCCAGCCCTGCGGGGAATTCCACGGACGGACGGAGTTGTTGTCGGATTCGACCGTCGAGCAGCCGGAAATCAAAAATGCGCCGAGGAAAAGCGCAGACAACAATAAAAGTTGCGCAACGCGGAGTTTCATCTCAGGACGCGGGATGCGCGGGCGTCACGTCGTCACCCTCAAACATCTCGCCAAGTTTCCAGCCGGGGACGACATTGGCGATGCAACGGTCGCCCTGAACGCTGCGGACAATGACTTTGGCGACGAGCTTGCCGTCGCGGCTGACGAGCAGCTCGCCATCCTGTAACACGCCTTCCTTGTCGCCAATGTTAAGCACGACAAAATCCCATTTCGGATCAACCACGACAACTTTGCCCCTCAAATCCGCCGGCAGTTCAATTGTCGGCGTAACACCGATCAGTTGGTTGAGCTTGGCCTGCAAGGACGCGGCATGACGACTGATGACACCTTTCTCGGAGGTGATGGCGGCTATTTCAGCGTTGGCGTCCTTCAACTGTTTGCCAAGCTTGATGATTTGTTCGGGCGTCAAGTCAGTGGACTTGTAGGCGGCGAGGGCATTTTCCGCATCTTCCTTGGCTTGAGTAGCCGTGGCCAGCTTGTCGGCCAGGTCATCGGCACGCTTGCTCTGGGCGTCGGCGCGGGCGACGGCCTTGTCGCGATCAGCCTGGGTATCGGCGAGTTGCTGTTCGGTATCGGACAGCTTGGCGAGGGTCGCCTTAAGCACCCTGTTGGTGGCGTTCAACTGGTTGGTCTTATCCACCTTGGCGTCGTGCTCGGCCGTGCGCTGGGCGACCAGCGCGGGAATCTGGTTGGAAACTTCGTAATAGGCCAGCCCACCCGCGCCGAGTCCGGCGAGGATGGCAATAAAGAGACTGATGCGGAGTAACATGTTCAAAAAAGCAGTTCGCTTGAGACTAAACCGCATCGCCCTGTGTGTCAACGGCCTTTGACCTTTTTTCAGAAAATTAACCGAACCTTAATCCGGACGGGAAATTTCACCCCTCGCGTGCGGGCCGTACCGGCCCCAACGGTGTAGGGTCCGGCATCCGTGCCTGCCGGTACAACCGCCCTCGAAACATTCTTTCCACGCGCGACGGATTCTGGTTTGCTTCGCTGGCATGATTTCCGCCCCGCCCCGCACCCTGCTCGTCCTCGGACGCGCGGCCGGCCTGCCGACGGTGTGGTCAAATGTGCTCGCCGGCTGGTGGCTGGGCGGCGGTGGAAATTATTGGAAACTGCAATTTCTTTTCCTCGGCACCAGCCTGCTTTATACCGGCGGAATGTTCCTGAACGATGCTTTTGACGAGGAATCCGACCGTCACCGCCGCACGGAACGGCCGATTCCTTCGGGAAAAATCTCCGGAACGGAAGTTTGGAAACTTGGTTTTGCCCAGCTTGGCCTGGGAATCCTGTTACTGTCCGTGTGCGGCATGGTTTCCGCAGTGGGCGCGGTGCTGCTGGCCCTCACGATCTTGCTCTACGACTTTACCCATAAATTTTTGACAGCGTCCCCATGGCTCCTTGGCGCGTGCCGGTTCTGGGTTTATGTCATCGCGAGTGCCGCTGCGTTGGATGGCTTGAACGGCTTTTCGATCTTTTGCGGCGCAGCGCTGGCGTGTTATGTGGCGGGCGCAAATTTTGCAACGCACCGCAGTATCGGCGCGGGCAACAAACCCGTGTGGCCTTTGTTGATGCTCGTCATGCCGGTGATCCTGGCGCTGTTGATCAACAACGGCAGTTACCTGAAAGCGGCGCTCTGGATTTCCGCGGTCTGCGGGTTGTGGATCGCGCGGTGCCTGAAGGACCTGTTTCTTGGCGGGCAACCGAACGCGCCGTGGCTTACCACCAACCTTTTAGCCGGAATTATTTTTGTGGACTGGCTCGCCGTGGCGCCGGTGCTTGAGCCGTGGAAAAGCGCGATTGTTTTTCTGGCACTTTTCGGTGCCACGAAATGGTTTCAGAAGATCATGCCCGTGGCGTAAAACGGCGCTTTCAAGGTGGCGCTCGATGGACTTATCAAGTTCCGGCATGTGGCAGCGCTTTATGCAGGCTCAGGGTATTGCCATCATCCTTTTTCAACCCCATAAAAACATAAGATGAGACAATGGTCCAGGTGCCCAGGATCAGGAAGGTCAGATGAATGCCGTGGATCATCTCCGGCGCACTGGTGTGAAAACGGTCGGGAACAAAAAACGCCGTGAGCAGCGAGCCGATCGCGATGCCAAAGCTGATGGACATCTGCTGCACGGTGCTGGTGATGGCGCTCGCGCCGCTGGTTTGCTCCTCGGTCACATCCGCGTAGACGAGCGTGTTCATGCTGGAATATTGAAGCGAGGTGAACATGCCAAAAACAAACACCTGCGTGACGATCAGCCAGACGGGCGTACCCGCGCCAATGGTCGCGAAGCTCAGGGTCATCACGCCGAGCATCAAGGTGTTGAAAATCAAAACGCGGCGGTAGCCGAAGCGTTGCAAAATTTTCCGCAGCACGAACTTCAGGCTCAAGGCGGCGGCGGCCTGCGGCATGATGAGCAGGCCGGATTGGATGGGCGTGAAGCCAAGACCCACCTGATAAAGCAGCGGAAACAGAAACGGGATTCCCCCGATGCCCAGCCGCGTAAAAAAACTGCCGCTGACCGACGCGCGAAAAGTGCGGATGCCAAAGAGCTTCAGCCGCAGCAAAGGAAATTTGATGCGCGCCGCCCGCAGGCCATAAGCGACGAGACAACCGGCGGACACGGCCAGCAAGGCCAGCAGCGTGCCGTCGCCCAACGTATGTTCGCCAAAAACCTCCAGCACATAGGCCAGCAACCCGATGCCCGTCCCGAACAAGATCAATCCCGGAAGATCGAGCGGCGGGGAATTTTCCTGCCGGTAGTCCGGCAAATGGCGATAAACAAAATATAGTCCGAGCAGACCCACGGGCAGGTTGATGAAAAAAATCAAACGCCAATGAAAATAGCCGACGAGGAAACCACCGGCCACCGGGCCGAGCATCGGGCCGATCAAACCGGGGATGGCGACGAAGCTCATGGCGCGGATCAGTTCGGATTTGGGAAAGGTCCGCACCAGCGTCAAGCGCCCGACCGGCACCATCATCGCCCCGCCAAAACCTTGCAGGACACGGCAGGCCACGAGCAGATGAATGTTATTGGAAATACCGCAGAGCAATGAGCCCAAGGTGAACGTCCCGATCGCCCACGCAAACACGTGCCGTGTGCCGAAACGGTCGGCCATCCAGCCGCTGATGGGAATGAACACCGCCAGGCTCAAGGTATAACTGGAGAGGACGGCCTTCATGCTCAAGGGCGCGACGCCGAGGGCCTTGGCGATCGCCGGAACGGCGGTGTTCAGGATCGTCGTGTCCAGCGCCTGCATGAAGAACGCGACTGCCACGAGCCACGGCAAAAAGCGTTTCACCGCCTCGATGGAAATCGCCGAAGGCACCGGGGCGACCGCGGCATCCGCTGTTGGGCCGGCCTTGGCCGACGACAATTTTTTTGGCACGCGCTGAAAATAGCGCAACCGCCGCGCCGGTTCAATGCGCGCGGTTTTTTTGCAGTATCTTAATTTAAAGAAACCCGGTGGGGCGAGCGTCCCCGCGAGCCGGTGCGAACCTTGGGTTTAAGCGGCTCGCGAGAACGCTCGCCCCACCAATTTAAGACCTTATCAATTTTTTGAAGGAACCCGTCGAGGCAATTATTCGCCATGGTTTCCCCTTCAACCGTCTGGTTTAACGCAGAAGGGAGAACGTCAATTTTTCCAAACCCAATCGCCTATTTTTACATCCTTCAATGTCCCTGGTGTTCCACCGTCGTCGGTTTCATTCCAACCGACGGAATACAGCAGAAAACTTCCATCTTCAGCTCGGCGATAATGCAACGGCTGCCCGCCGATGATGTCATGCGGGATTTTTTCGATGAATTGCGGAGTCAATGCGTCGAGCGTTTCGGGATAACTGCCATTCGCGAGGTGATAACGTTCCAAGGCGCAGGCGATTTGCCCTTCGTTGGCCAGGGTCTGGTTGTAAGCACAAGTCTGCATCGCTTTGCTGAAGTTGGGAATGGCCACGTTCGCCAGCAGGTGGAACACCGAATGCACTTGCAGCGCCTTGCTGACAGTCTCGCTATGGAGTCTGGCTTTTTCCGGATACACCTGATCGTTTGATTCATCGAGACATCCCAGCAGTGTCTGCTCCAGTTGGGCGGCGCATTTTATGTTCTGATAAACCCATCCGCGCGGCATCAACTCGTAACCAATGTAGTCCGGAAATTTTTCCCAAAAGGAACGCCTTTGGCCGGCGCCGAAAACTTCGCCGGATATGATTTTCAGGAAATTTTCCCTTTCACCGAGGGTGATGGTATGCACCTGCTCTTCCCGGAACGCCTCGGACACCCAGGGAATGAGGCTGGTCCCGGCAAGTTGCTGTTGGATGGCGGTCAACTGCGGCTCCTGCCAGGCGTGCCGGTGCAACCCATCTTGCACTATGGCCACATACAGCCCGGAGATGGCCACGTTGATCATCGCCTCCACCAGGGTTTCGGGCTTGCCCGTCGGCGGCTTTTGCAAAATCCGGCAGACATCATGGATCAAGGACAGTTCGTGCCAGGCTGCTTCCGGCCGGCCCAGCAGCAGATCACACTGCGCCCTTTGTCCCAATTGTTGCGCGAGCGCACGCATCGTGACGAAATTGGGAATGGGCATCGCATACTCCGGCACATAAGCGCCGGGAATGATCGCGTAAGGCCGTTGCAACGCCGCCCGCACGTCGTCGAACGCCGGCACATATTGATCGCTCCATGCCAGATAATCTTCCGCTGATAAAACCATTGGACTGCCGTAGATTTCAAAGGAATTGCTACCGGTCGATTTGACGCCGTTTTTCAAAAACATTTCACTCATTTCCCCGGGACCCGGAATTTCATCCGCCCGCAGAACGATGTGCGCCGGTCTGGCGGTGCCGGCCGATTTTAAAAAGAAGGTGAAGCCGGCACAACCTTGCACGCTGGTGCCCGGCGTTCCATTCGTAGACTGTTCAAGCACTCCGGAAATCAGGTTACTGATCTTCCTGATTGCATTGGGTTCGACATAAACTTGTCCCTTCCTTGGCAGAACCCGGGCGGCGCCGGTTTGAGAATCTTCCAGCAGCACCAGGTTGAAATTATCCAATAACGCGAACAATGCCTGGCGCGCGGTGATGTTTTCCCACCGTATAGATACCAAAATGGGTTTTCCTCCGGGACCCGTCTCTTTCACGGCCGGATCAATCGTGCAGTTCAGATGGGCCACCTGTGCCACCTGCTTGATCACGGTTTTTAAGGGGACATCTTTCAAATCAATGACTGGAATCAATGGAGACGGTGGTTCGGAAAAATCCTCACCCGGTGTCGTGGTAGTCAAAACCGAATGATCGTAGTGGAGATAAAGGTCCGCGTCGTTGGGAACGGTGCTTGCATTCGAAGAGACGACGGTCACTTCGGCCACCACGACCAGATTCGATTGTGGAAAGTCGTATGAAAGCTGCAGCCATGGCAGATGCTGCGCAGCATCGCTTTGTTCCGGCGTCGGCTGCTTTACGAATCGCAGATAAAAGTTTGTGTTGACCGTGAAAAAATTCTGGTCGTCCGGAACATGAGGTGGAATATACTTCTCCCAGTCCAGCACCGCGCCTTTGGCTTCCAGTTCAGCTTTGTATTTAGACCAGTCGTGTTTACCGCGCCAGTCTTCCTCCAGATAAAACATGGCGACAGCCGTGGCCAGGACGGCGGCACCGACCAGCGTGCGGCCAAGATTGCGGCGGTTGCACAACCAGCGGACGAGCATCCACAGGCCAAGCAAGCCGAGCATCAACGAGGCTCCGATGACGGTGAACACTAAACCCAGCCAAAAAAACGGTATTGAGTGTGTATGCCGGCAGGCTTCGATATCCAGAAAAATGGACAATCCGGCGGCGGGAATGAGCAGGATCAACCACATCCGCAAGGCACGCCAAAAGCATGACCGCCAATTTTTATTTTCGATTTCTTTCATGTTATTCCGTGTCGCAACACCCGAAGTTACACTGATGCAACTTTAAATCGTTCGGTTCGTGGTTTGGGTGAAAAGAATTTTTGCCGCTCGGCGTCCTGTGGCACGGAATGGTCCGCCAGCAATTCAGCCAAAATCCACTGCTGATCTTTGAATGACGACATGGCTTCCTGCTCCGAAACGGCGGATTTGGCCGTGCTGCCCGATGCCGGTTCGCGCAGCGCGACATTTCCGGCCAAAATCACCAGCCAGGCTGCCGCCAAACCCGTCCAAACGTGACGCCATGGCCAAAAGATTTCGCGCATCCGGTCGCGGATCGCCGGCGCAAACCCGTGACCGGTTTCCGGCTGGCCGGCCATTTCGATCGCCTTGGCCCAGCGACGTTGCGCGGCTGCGTCCGGCTGGATTTGCGGCAGGCTTTCCGCCCAGTTTACGAGCGGCACCGTCACGGATTTGATTTCTTCAAGGTACTGCCGGCACGCGGCGCATTCCCGCAGGTGGCTTTGCACCTGAATTTTTTCACATTCCGGCAACACGCCGGCGGCCAGCAGGCTGATGTTCTCGCCCTGCCGTCCGCACGAATTGAAAAACCGTTTCACAATTGTTTATCCCCCGCAGATTCGGAAAGGTTCATTTTCATTTTGCGCAATTTTTCCAGGGCGTGATGCAGCCGGGATTTCACCGTGCCGATCGAACAGCCCAGCACCACCGCCATGTCCGGCAACGAAGCTTCCTCAAAAAATCGCAGCCGGATGATTTGGCGATGTTTCTCCGGCAGTGATTCGAGGCAGCGCTCCAGTTGCAAACCCGTTTCGTGCTGCGCCAGCCTTTCCGCCGGCGACGGCTCCGGTGCGGGCAGGTTTGCCTGTCGCTCATGGAAATTTTGCGCTTCAAAGAATGGCAGCCCGGCCAGCGAAACCGGCCGGCTCCGCGCCCGGCGGTTGGCTTTCCAGTGGCGGCGCAGCAGGATGGCATAAAGCCAGGTGGACAGCCGGCACGTTTGGTTATAGCGCGGCAGGCCTTTCCAGGCCTCGACCAGGGTTTCTGAAACCAGGTCTTCCGCCGCGCTTAAATCGCCGGCCAGGGCGGCCGCCTGTCGAAGCAGGCGGGCTTGCAAGGGTTCGATCAAAAGGCAGAACGCCGCAGTTTCCCCCGCGCAGGCGCGGGCGAGAAGTTCCCGACTGTCTGACTGTTCAAGCGGGGCATCCGTGATGACCATGTAACAATTAATCCCCACCGCGGGCGGAAAGGTTCAAATAATTATTCGTTGAAGCGCCGGGAAGAAATGAATCGGCATCCGCCGACGGGCCGGCCTTTGCCGACGACAATTTTTTTGGCACGCGCTGAAAATAGCGCAACCGCCGCGCCGGTTCAATGCGCGCAGTTGTTACGCAACTCAAAGCTCCACCCGGAATGCAAAAGTTTCTGTCAGACGGCGGCAGCCAGGGCGTGATGTGATTCACTCGGCCAGGACGGGCAGCGATTTTTTCCAGGCGAGGGCCGCGGTTTTTAACTGTTGCGTCAACGCGTCGTTGGCGGCGGCGACATCATTGGTTTCGTTGCGGTCGGCCGCCAGATCGAAGAGTTCAACCCGGGAGCCATCGGGGTTGACGAGCAATTTCCATTTCCCTTCGCGCACGGCCAGATGCGGGCTGTGGTCAAAAACCGCCCCGGGATAGGCAAACGACTTTGATTTTTCACGGCCATATTCCCAGAAGATGGTCCTGGCCGCCGTGGCCGGCGTGTTGTCAAAAACCGCCCGCATGTCGCGGCCATCGAAGGTGAAATTCGCGGGCATCCGGCCCTGGCCGATGGCACAAAAGGTCGGGAACAGATCCACCATATCCAGCACGGTTTGTTCATCCACCCCGCCAGCGGCGGCATGTCCGGGCCAGCGGACGATAAAGGGTACACGGATCCCGCCCTCATAGAGGCTCAATTTGCTGCCGCGCAATCCGCCGGTGCGGGCGTGGTTGAAGCTCGGCAAGGGGCCGTTGTCGCTGGTGAAGATGACCACCGTATTGGTCTCCAGGCCGAGCGCTTTCAAGCCATCAAACAAACGCCCCATCTGCCGGTCGTATTCGGCGAGCACCGTGGAAAAATTTGTTTTGGTTTCCCAGCTGCCTTTCCGGCCTTGTTGATCCACGTTGCCGACCCACGGCGTATGGACGTCGTCAGGCCAAAGCTCCACGTAACACGGTTGGTTGGTATGGCGCTGGAGAAAATCCAGCACGTGATCCACAAAATAACCGGTACGTTCCCAGCGTTTCACCTTGTCCTTCGGGGACCAGATCCAGTCCGTGGCCGTGATATTGGGGTCCGGTTCCGGGCTTTCATAAGTGCCGATGCTCTCGTCATAGCCGTAAGCGCGGAACAGCGGCGCATTGGTCACATCCCGCCCGCCGCCCAGATGCCACTTGCCGAAATGCGCCGTCTGATAACCCGCCGACTTCATCACGCGCGCGAGCGCCGGGGCATTGGTGGTCAGAAAATCAGCCTGTTCGCAATCCTCATTGTGAGCACGATTATCCAGGTACGTGGTGAAATTCCAGCGCGCCGGGTACATGCCGGTGATATAAGAGCAGCGCGAGGCGGAACAGATCGGTGCGTTATCGTAAAAATGCGTGAAGCGGATGCCCTCGCCGGCCAGCCGGTCGATATTGGGGGTGGGAGCGAATTTGCCGCCGTAACAACCCGGATCACTGTAACCCATGTCGTCTGTTAAAATGAAGAGGATGTTCGGGCGCGGGCCGGCCGCCATCACAGAATAAATTCCCGTTAGAACGAAAAATAAAACCGGCAACATCGCCGGTAAATTCAGCCGGCTGCGGATGCCGGTGAAAAATTTGTTCAGATTCATGCGTCGGTGAAAATATAGCAAATGATTGAGAGGCGTCCACGTTTCCGTTCGCAGACATTGTACCAGGCACTTGAACGTCATCGTCGTTTCCTCCCCCGGCCTTGACGCGGGCGGGGCGGGGCGGTTAAATCCGATTCATGTTTCACGATTTGGCGGCCACGTTTGAATGAAAATCAGAATCGCAATCCTGAAGGGCCTGCTTTTTTTCATCGTCGCCGCCAGCGCGAAGGAACCGCCCCGGCCGAATATCATCTTCATTCTGTGCGATGATCTTGGCTATGGCGATGTGGGTGCTTTCTACCAAAATCAACGCGCCACCTTGCATGACCGCAGCGTGCCGTTTTTTGCCACGCCGCAAATCGACACGCTGGCGCGGGACGGGGCGAGGCTGACCCAACATTATTGCGGGGCGCCGGTCTGCGCCCCCTCGCGGGGGTCCCTGCTCACGGGCCTGACGCAAGGGCATTGCAACGTACGGGACAACCAGTTTGACAAGGCGCTGGCGGATACCTGGACGATCGGGTCGGTGCTGCAGCAGGGCGGCTATGCCACGGCGGCATTTGGCAAATGGGGTTTGCAGGGCAAGCCGGGCGAGGGAATCAATGCGGCGAACGACGAAGAAAATTCCGACAGCCCGGGCGGAAACCCGGCGACCTGGCCAGCGTATCCCACCAAGCGCGGTTTTGATTTTTACTTTGGCTATGTGCGGCACCAGGACGGCCACTTCCATTATCCCAAGGAGGACCATCGCGAGGTCTGGGAAAATGACCGGGAAGTTTCCAGCGACCTGGACTTGTGCTACACGACCGATCTCTTCACCGCGCGGGCGAAAAAATGGATCGTGGAACACGAGGCGGCGAAACCGGGCGAACCTTTTTTTGTTTATCTGGCCTTCGACACGCCGCACGCCAAGTTGCAGAACCCGCCCTGTGCGTATCCGCCGGGCGGCGGTTTGCATGGCGGGGTGCAATGGACCGGCCAGCCGCACGCGATGCTTAACACCGCCACCGGCACCATGGATGGTTATATGTTCCCGGATTATGCGAAAGCGACCTGGGACAATGACCATGATCCCGCCACGCCGGAGGTGCCCTGGCCCGATGTGCAAAAACGTTATGCGAATGACGTGCGCCGGATTGATTTCGCGGTGGGCGATGTGCTCCAGCTTTTAAAGGATTTAAAAATTGATACCAACACGCTGGTGGTGTTTACCTCCGACAACGGACCGTCCATTGAATCGTATCTGCCAAAGGAACCGTACGCGCCGACATTTTTTCGCGGGTTCGGCCCGTTTGACGGCATCAAGCGGGACACGCTCGAAGGCGGCGAACGCGAGCCGACCCTGGCCCGCTGGCCGCGCGGCATCCCGGCCGGTCGCGAGATTCCCCTACCCTCCGGCCAATGGGACTGGCTGGCGACTTTTGCCGATCTGGCCGGGCTGCCGGAACCGGCGGCTTCCGACGGTGTTTCGCTGCTACCTTCGTTGATGGGACAGGGGCAACAACGCGCCGGCACGGTTTACGTGGAATATTATGAGAGCGGCAAGACGCCGCGCTTTCAAGATTTTGCCCCGGCACATCGCGGGCGGACGCGAAACCAGATGCAGACGATTTATCTCGATGGCTACAAAGGCATCCGTTACGACGTGAAATCCGCCGCGGACGATTTTGAAATCTACGATGTCAGCCGTGACCCGCAGGAGGCGCACAACCTCGCGGGCGATCCAAAATTCGCGACGTTGCAAACCGAGATGAAAGCGCGGGTCTTGCAGGTGCGTAATCCGGATGACAGCGCGAAACGTCCCTATGACAACGCCTATGTGCCGGCGGTAGCCAACGAACCACCGGCAAAACCGGGCGTCACGCGGTTGGCGATCAACGGATCCTGGCCATGGATGCCGGATTTCCGCACCTTGACCTCGGGAACCAAAATCGTTTCACAGGACTTCGCACCGCCCGTTCCAAAAGACGACGGGCCGTTTGGCGTCGCCTTCGAGGGCTTTTTTAAAGTTCCAACGGATGACGATTATACGTTCACCATAAAGTCCGATGGCGGGGCGATGCTGTTTGTCCACGAAATCCGGGTGATTGAAGAGGGGAAAAACCCGGTGGGCGGAACCCTCACCGGACACGTGCGATTGGCGGCCGGCTGGCATCCGCTGCGACTCTATTACCGGCACATTTCCGGCCAGCCGCAACTGGAGTTCACGGTAAAAAATGCGGACGGCATGCGGTTGGAATTAAACACCTCGAATCTGCGTCAGGCCAATGACTGAGACAAGGGCGGGCGCGGAGTTCGGAGTGCGGAATGCGGATTTCGGAATCCAAAGTCCAAGATCGGAGAGGGGTTTTGAATTTTTGGTTTTGAAGCTGCTTTCGAAATGTGCGGTTATGCGGGACCGACCCGTACACGATTGTTTGCTGGCCAATTCCTTCACGTTTCCGTTTTAATATGCCCGTGTCGAACCCGATGGAACAACCGCCCAAGCCGCACTGGTTTCGCGTGATGATCATCGGTCGCCGGCCACGGCGGACGATGGTGCGCATCGTGGTGCTGGTGGCGGTTTGCATCATCCTGCGTCAATTTGTGCTGTTGCCGATCCAGGTGGACGGGATTTCCATGCTGCCGACCTATCACACGGGCCAGATCAATTGTGTGAACCGCCTGGCGTATCTCCGGCATGAACCGCAACGGGGCGATGTCGTTTCCGTGCGGCTGGCGGGCGACAGCGTCATGTATATGAAACGGATCATCGGCCTGCCGGGGGAATCGGTTGCGTTTCATAGCGGGAAGACCTATATCAACGGCGAACCCCTGGACGAACCTTACTTGAAAAACCCCTGCGACTGGGAAGCGGGGCCGTTTGAATGCGCCACGAATGAATATTATGTGGTGGGAGACAACCGTTCGATGCCGATCGGCCTGCATACCCAGGGGCGTGCCGAGCGCGACCGCATCGTGGGCAAGGTATTATTATGAAGATTGTCATCCGTCTTTTTCTGCTGGCGGCGGTGGTGGCGCTGGGTTGGTGGCTGTGGACGGTATTTTTTCCGAGCCCGGAGCGCGTCGTTTTGAAGCGCATGCAGAGCCTCGCGGAGTTGCTGACGTTCAAGTCCGATATCAGCAACCTCGGCCGCGAGAGCCGGGCCTCCGAATTCACCGGTTATTTCAGCGTGGACACCGAGATCGTGGTGGATGTGCCGGAGCTGGGGGCGCATACGTTGTCAGGCCGGGACGAGGTCCGGGAGGCGGGCAACGGCGGTTTCGCGTCGGCGCCAAGCCTGTCGGTGTCGTTTTTGGATGCGACGGTGAAGATCGGGCCAGATAAGCAGACGGCGGATGTGAGCTGCACGTTGAAGGCGTCGGCGGGCAACGACAAGGATTACGGCGTGCAGGAGCTGCGCTTCCAATGGAAGAAGATCGAGGGGACGTGGCAGATCACCCGGGCGGAGACGGTGAAGACGTTGAGGTAAACAAAAGCTCTTTAACCACGGATGGACACAGATGAACACAGATGCTGAAACCAACAATTCTTACAGAAGGGAACAGAGGAAACGAAGCGGGGAAAACTTTGACCTGCCGGCGGTGTCCAGGCAAAAACTTTTAACCGCGAACCACGCGAAATACGCGAACGGATTTGGAAACACTACTTTTCGCGTATTTGGTCTATTTCGCGGTTATGATTTCTGGCGCGTGCCGGAGGCACAACGGAAATTAGCCAGACACAAGGTGTCTGGAAACACGATAAAAGAAAATCCGTCCTGAAAGGACGGTGGAATGATTCACCCCAATTTCATCCACGCATTCCCATCGTCCCTTCAGGACGAATCAAATCTGTGTCGAACCAGACACTCCGTGTCTGGCTAATTTCCATCGTCGCTCCGCGACCGAAGTTGGAGGGGGTATCCGCCTTCCCCCCGCTTCAGCATTCTGCATTGGTACCACCCCGGAAGGAGCTTCTGCCTTTGGATTTTTGTGTCCGGGCCAGGAGAGGCTGAAGGTTTGGTCTTACCTTTAAATAAAAGTGCAAAAAGTGAGAACCGGCCCGTTTACAACGCCATGGAAAATAAAACATTAGTCAGAATCTCTTTCCGTCCACAGCTACCAAGGAGGGATAGCGTGATTCTTTGGGCTCGCCCAATCCCGCAAAAAGATGTTTGAACATTTCCTGTCGGCGGCTTAATTTGAATATATGAATACGGTCGAAGAGATTGAAATGGCCGCCGAACGGCTCGCGCCGTCCGATTTTGACCGGCTGGCTTCATGGGTCAGCTCCCGCTATCACGACCTTTGGAAACGCCAGATGGAACGCGATGCAGACGCTGGCAAGCTGGATTTTCTTTTTGACGAGGCGGACGCCGAACGAAAGGCCGGCTCATTGCCCAACTGGCCGGAAAAGTGAAGTCCACGGCCACGCGACGGTTTTGGAAATGCTACCATGAACTGCCGGAATCCATCCGGGAACTGGCGGTAAAAAATTATCGGCTTTGGCTCGAAAATTCTTCCCATCCATCCCTGGATTACAAAAAACTGAGCGGACGCGGCGAACGGTTTTCCGTCCGCATAGGCGGCCATTATCGTGCGCTGGGACATAAGACCAGCAGCGGCGTGGAATGGGTCTGGATTGGCACCCATGAGGAATACAATAAACTGGTGTAATGATTTGGAAGCCGTTTGTGAAATCGGTGATTGTTGACGGGTGGGGAAATGTCGCTGTGGCTGGTGTGCCGTCGTCCTCTCTCTTGTCCGTCATAGTTTTTCTCCGTCCTAAAATTCCAAGCTCCAAGCACCAAGTTCCAGAGAACATCCAAATGCCAATCACCAAAACCGCCGCGCGCAGTGTTTGAGCTTTTGGCTTGGTGTTTCTCTGGAGGTTGGTGCTTGAAAATTTTGCTCTGCCGTCGGTATCCAGGCAAGGAGAAGGTGAAGGTCTAATAAACGTGTCAACAGTTGGGACTGATTCCTTCAGAATCGGATAGCCAAATTAATAAACATTGACGCTGGGTAATTTGCTGCAAAGATGCGGCTAGACATTAGGGTTTCGTGAAAACAGAATTGGGAGGTGCCGGGAAAGCCTGTTTTGCAAATCATTAATTTTGTGGGTTTTACGCCTTAACTAAGGGCCATTCGGAACCGACCCGTTTCCCGACCCCTTTCTCTGCGCCAATCGGCAACGCAGGAATTTAAGTGTGAAAATAATATAAAACCAGGAACCCGTTTTTGCGGGGCTCAACAGTTTTTAATCCAAGCGGCCAATACGTCTTTTCGCTATTTGATAGTTTTCCGCTGAGGAATTTGCAATGGCTTTGCGACAGGTGTCTCTCCCATCCCACCAATAGCAGCATATTTAAATGGTTTTGCCGTATTGTAAAAGTTGGTCCAGCTTAAGCGATCAATTAGGCATCGGGCTACGATTTGGAAAGGGATAGAGCGGAAGCGTGAAGGACACGCTTGGACCGTAGGAAACCAATCGAAAAATGAGCGACATTGGTCGAAGACAAACAGGTCGCAATACATCTTCCGAACATTCGAAACATACTTAACCCGCCGTGATAACCGCGGATTGTAGAAATAAGGACGACCGTATGTTCCAATCAACGAATCAACCAAGAGATTGGGGAGTGGAACGTCACATGTAAGGCGAGCACTATAGTCAAACCAAGAGCACTTTATTGCCGCAAGTAATTCAGGGCTTAAAATCTCCCAATTTCCCTCAACTACGCTTTTAGCAAGTTCGGCCATAGAAATTAATTGCTTGAAAGATATTCCTTGGCGTTTATACGAACGCAGTGCGTTCAGGAGCGGATCATTATTATCATATGACTCCAACAGATCGATGAATGAGAGAATTGGATAATTTCCTGGAGACAACCAACGGTCACCCGGAAGGCCATTTTCGTCAATGTCTTGTCCTGTTTGGCGCGCGATGAGCAACTCTACCGTTTTTTGTTCGCCGGTATGCTTCTTAGAAAATGCCGACATCGAGAATGCTCGCAGATTTGGCAAAATTACCGACGCAAAGTCAATCGTGAGGCATGTAATCAAATCTGAATAAACAGACTCCAAATTATCGATTATAAAATTTTTAAGGAGATCGGGATCCGCAGCGAAGATAGCCGGATCAAGATCACTTTTGCGGACAACATCAGGAATATCATTATCACGCGGATGGAAGTAAGCTGTTGCCAAATTTACATATCTTTCACGAGTCGGTCCATCTTCCGCAGGAGCCGAGTAGTTCGTGATCAGAGCTCCTTTAGGGGTCAGCCGTTGTTTTTCGAAGATGGCAAGCAGTGGAGTTAACGTACTCGGCTTGCCACCTATGAATGAGCCGCAAGCATCAAAATAAATGAGATCAAAGACTTCATTGTAGATTTCAAAAAATTCCGCAAGTGATCCTTCATGAATTTTGAGCGCAAGATTGAAATCTGAGAGCTGACTGTGGGCGGCGGCACTATCTTCGGAAGAGCCCGTGACAGCCCAAATATTGTGAATATTTATGCCATTCTCTAGAAGAACTTGAAGGTCGTTAATCGGCGACGGGCCACACAGGTAGAGAACCTTCAGTTCATGGGCTTCTCGCTGCGTGTTGCAGCAGGCATCAAATTGCATCCACTCACTCAATTCAATTTTAGCAGCGTAGTATAATTCATCGTAGCCAGAACCATATGCGCATTTGATTAATTTGAGGAAGTGCTCAAACGTTACCTTCAATTCATCTTGGATAATCAGTTCCGAGGCATGGCGCTTTGAAGTCAGAGCAACAATCGCACTTTTCAACATCAGAGCACGAACCTTGTTTTTTGACTCCTGATTGTAGTTACGTGTCATAATGTCGGTAAAGGGGTCAGTCCAAACTATTGACACTTTTCCCGTTCGTTCTCATTTTTGCCGTCCCATTTTAAGCTGATTGTTAAATCCACGCGCAATTGTTCCGGCGCGCACCACGGGTGAAAATCTTTGGAAAATCTGCGCCTGGGGCGGCGGGATGGCAAGCGAAAAACGGTTGATGGTTGACAGTTGATTGTTGATGGCGAGTGAGGGGAGGAAATCAACAATCGAGGAGGAGGACGAGGATGATTCCCTGTTGCCCTGCGGCCGTCCTCCGCCTTCGCACAGCTTCGGCGCGACAAGCGGTGGGACTTGAATCCGTTTGATGATGCGTACCCGCCGTTGAAACGGCGGGCTATTTTCGGTTGTCCCGCTGGGACAGTCCGAGCCGGACGGGGTCAGAGCCTGACTGGCGGGACGGCGCGGCAGCGAAATATGTCGCCCATGGACGGGGCTTGAACCCATTCTGATTTGGTTTCTACAAATATTTCGCACCTGACGGCGCTGGTTTTCGAGGCGCAGCCTCGACGCTACACCTTCGGGAGGGGTCAGAGCCTGACTGGCTGCCGGGGTGATTTTGGAGTGCGGATTTTTTGATCAGAGCCTTCTCACGTCGGCTGCTACGGGGCACAAAGGCGGCGCAGCAGCGACCGCCCTACCCTTTTTGGTTCGATTTATGGATAAACCTGTCCGGTCGAGGATCTTCCACGGGAAAAAATAAGTGAAAATCGGGTGCGCGGCGCAACGGGGTGTTTTGCGGGAGCGTGGTAAAATTTACGATATGCGATTTTCGATTTACGAATTGCAAACGGAAAAACGAAACGCGGTGGGCGTGAGAAGGGACGAGAGCATTGGTCAGAGCCTCCTCACGTCGGCTGCTACATAAAGGAGGAATAAAATTATGGCACGAAATGGAAAGATAGCCCGGATGCCCTTGCATATCCGGAATGAACTGAATAAACGACTGAGCGAGGGCGACTCGGGGGTGAAACTCGTGAGATGGCTTAATGAGGAGGTGAGGTTTTTCCTGCACAACGATTCCGAGAGCCGTCGCCTCCGGATCACGGTACAAAACCTGAGCGAATGGCGTCAGGGCGGTTATCAGGACTGGCTGCGGCATGTGGAGGCGCGGCAATTCATCCAGGACCTCGCGGAACGGGCGGGTGAACTGGACCAGGCCGCCGACGGCAAGGGGATCAGCGACCGCTTCGGGGCGTTGCTGGCGGTGGATATGGCGCGGCTGGCGCAGAAGTTTCTGGAAGAAGAGAATGATCCGGAGAAGCGTTGGGAGCGGTTGAAGGAGATCAGCAAGGAGTTGTCGCGGTTGCGCCGGGACGAGCATCGGGCGGTGGGGACGTGGATCAAGCGCGCGCAATGGGAGCGGCAACAGAAACAGGATGATGACGAGGCGGAAGATAAAAGAAGGCACCGGGAACGAGTGGCGGCGTTGTTTGGGGGATTAAGGGGGGCGGCACCGGCGCCGGCGCCGGCGCCGGCGAGGCCGGTCTTGTCAAAAAGTTCAAGGCCCAAGGTGCGGTCCAAGCAGGAGGATTCTTCCGTGCGGTCGCTGAAACCGAAGGTGGCTGGAAAGGAAGAGGTTCGGGAAGATACGTCGGCGTCTGGATCTGGTCGTATGGCAGCGCCCGAGGCAGTCGCACCCCAACCGAATCCGGGAAAATCAGGGCGAATCAAGCCGAATCAAGGTAAAGTCCTTCCGGACGGGGCACGGGCAAAGGGTACGGAATCAAAACGAATCCGACCCGCCTCCGCTAAAGCTACTGCGGGCAGGCCGAATCAAAGTAAATCCGACCCGCCTTCGTTTGACGGCGCGGCAAGCCAAATCCAACCGAATCCGACTAAATCCAAGTTCGAGCAAGAATCGCAGGTTAACGGCCAGCCTCAGAAGGTTGAAAGATTCTGCGGGTCACAGACCCGCGGTCCGGCTGAATCGGAGCCACCGGCGGGGCCGGTCTTAGCCAAACAAATTGAATCCGGTCGAACCAATCCAAAAGGTGAGGATAACGATGAGGAAGAGGATGAGCATGATTCTCGTGGGCCGACGATATCGGTCTTACCATCAAAATCGATGACGAAGGGTCCGAGCCGGACGGGCCACCAGACGAATGAAGAAGTGAGAATGCAGAAGGCAGAAGTTTCGGGGAATGCAGGCGGGACGCCGGCGCTACCGGGTGACCAGACAAAAGATGCAGAGCAACCTGAATCGACGGATGCGCAACGAGA